>OCPY01000218.1_pt1 | contig 51590 bp, 44 predicted proteins | sample 1538821 | NCBI WGS metagenome assembly OCPY01 (sample SAMN04571728, study PRJEB22368) | human gut metagenome | biome: human gut; material: stool | host: Homo sapiens | place: Luxembourg | collected 2012-12-07 | reverse complement strand
CGCGTTCTTCTCGGTGGGCGGACTTGCGCACGGCCTCATGACCGGCGAGCTCACCGGTGCCCTGGCGACGCCCCTGAGCTGGGTGCCGCTCGCCTGGCCCGCGCGCCTGGGGTCGCTCGGGGTGGAGGCCTTCATCGACGCCGCACGCGCGGCGGGCCCTCTCCTCACGACTGCGCTCGCTGGCCTCGTGCTCGCCCTGGCAGCCGCCGCCGTCCTTCTGGCCTGGTTCTGCCGCTTCGAGGACGGGAGGGCAGATGAGTAGGAAGCCGCTCGCCGCCGTGCTCGCCCTCCTCTCCGCAGCGCTCGTCCTGGGCGGGAATGCCCTGCTCGACGCCGGCTGGGGGTCGGCGCTGCGCTCGATCGCCGACCGCGTGCTGCCCAACCCTGAAATCACCATGTGGGCGCCCGCGCCCGAGCCCGGCAGCCACGCGAGCTCCTACGCCGACGCCACCGGGGCGGGGGCGAACTACGTCTACCTGGTGGACGCGGCGGACGACAGGGGCAATGTCCGAGAGCTCCAGCTCATCTTCTTCGGACGGGAGTCGGACGGCGAGGGCTGGCTCGAGATCGAGGCGCGCGGCGGCTCGGGCGTGCGCTACCGCGCGTGCGATGCGGCCGAGGCGCCCGCGGCTGCGCGCGGGGCTCTAGACCGCTGAGCGCGGCGCAAGTACAATGCAACGGGAGTTTCAGGAGGTCGAATATGGCGAGGATACTGGCAGTGGATGATGAGCGGGCGATCCTCGACGCGCTCGCGCGCGTTCTCGGCCGCGACGGCCATGAAGTCGTCAAGGCAACGGACCCGACGGCGGTCCCGGGGATGGACCTCTCGCGCTTCGACCTCGTGCTCTGCGACGTCATGATGCCGGGGCTCGACGGCTTCGAGCTCGTGCGGCAGATCCGCCCGGACTTCGACGGGCCCATCATCTTCCTGACCGCGCGCGTGGCCGAGGAGGACGCCGTGGCCGGCTACGGCCTGGGCGCCGACGACTACGTCCGCAAGCCCTTCGGGGCCGCGGAGCTGCGCGCCAAGGTCGCGGCCCATCTACGCCGTGAGCGCCGGCCGCGCTCGCACGCCCTCTCCTTCGGGGAGGTGCGGATCGACCTCGGGGCGCGCGGCCTCGCCGTGGGCGGCGAGGCCGTGCCGCTCACGCCCACCGAGTACGCCATCTGCGAGTACCTCGCCCGCCACCCCGGGCAGGTCATGAGCCGCGCACAGATACGCGAGGCGGTGCTCGGCTGGGAGAGCGACGCCGACGACGCGGCCATATCCATGCAGGTCAGCCGCGCCCGGAGGAAACTCTCCGAGGCCGGCGCCGACCCGATCGCGACCGTCTGGGGGATGGGGTACAAGTGGCAGCTCTGAGGACCGGGGCGCGAGGTCGCGGGGGCATGCCGCTCTCCTTCGTCATCGCGCGCTACTTCGCCTACGCGTTCGCGGCGGTCGCCACGGCGTGGCTCGCCTCGTTCATGGCGCTCTCCGCGGCGATCAACGCGGGCTTCGTCTACGAGGCAAGCTGGGGGCCGGCCAATGCGCGCGAGGTCGCGGAGGGCCTGGCACGCGACGGCGTCTGCGGGCAGCAGGACGTGCCGACGGCGTACCGCTACCTCATCCTGAACAAGGACGGATACGTGCTGATGACAGACCTCGAGGGCACGCGGCTCGAGGACGCGACGGAAATGGCCCGTGCGGCACTCGCCACGGATCCGGGCACAGTGGAGATCGAGGGCGGGGGCTCGGGCCTCACCTACGCCGCGTTCCCACTCAAGGGCGGCGGGGCCTGCGCACTCGTCAGCGAGTACCTGCCGCAGTGGGTCTCGCGCGACCTCGCCGGCCTGCTTCCCAACCCGCAGAACCTCATGCTCGTCGGCGCCGCGGCGGGAAGCGCGCTCGCGCTCGCGCTCGTGGCGCGCCGCGCGAGCCGCGTGATCTCGCGCAAGATGGCGCCGCTCGCGGAGACGGCGGGGCGCGTCGGCGCGGGGGAGCTCGACTTCGCGGTCGGCAGCACCAACGTGCGCGAGGTGAACGACGTCCTCGCCGCGATGGACGCCATGCGGGCCTCCCTCGCCGAGTCGCTCGAGGCCCGCTGGGCCGCGGAGCGGGGGCAGCGCGAGCAGATGGCGTCGCTCGCCCACGACCTCAAGACGCCGCTCACCGTGCTGCGCGCCAACGCCGACTTCGTGGCGGAGGAGCTGGAAGACGAGAAAGACGCCGACCTCGCGGCCGCCGCGCGCGACATAGCCGGCAGTGTCGAAAGGCTCGACGGCTACGTGCGCCTGCTCATCGAGGCCTCGCGCGGGTCCGGCGGGGCGGAGAGGGCCCCCATGCGGCCGGCCGAGCTCTGCGAGCAAGTCCTCGCCGAGGCCGCCCAGATCGCCCGGGCGCGAGGCGTGACGCTCGACGCGGCCACGGGCCCCGCTGTCGCGGGCGCGCCCGAGGCCCCGCTCGACCGAACCGCCCTGGCGCGAGCCGCCGCGAACCTCGTGGCCAACGCCGCCGAGCACGCGCGCTCGCGCGTGGCTGTCTCCTGCGACGTCGCGGGCGGGCACCTCGTCATCGAGGTTGCCGACGACGGACCGGGCTTCTCTCCCGCCGCCCTCGAACGCGGCTGCGAGCGCCTCTTCACAGACGACTCCTCCCGCTCCTCGCGCGACGGAGGCCGCCACTACGGGCTCGGCCTCCACGCCGCCTCCGAGGCCGCGAGCGCCCACGGGGGCTCCGTCTCGCTCGCCAACAGCCCCTCGGGCGGCGCGGTGGCCACCATCGCGGTCCCCCTGCGCGGGGCCTGACGACTCAGGCCCTCACACCAGCGTGCCTCGCAACCAAACGCTTCCCGGATAATAATGCCCGTTGCAGGGATCGCCCTGTCTAGTCGCCGCCCATGTGCATGAGCATGTCAGCGATGCGAGTCGCCATCTCGTCCGCCGCTGCACGGATGTTGGCGACCCAGGACGCAAGGCCGGCTTGATCGGATGCCTCCGCCTCAAGCACGTCGCAGTTCGCGGTCACCGCCATGAGCGGGGTGACGAGGCCGTGCGAGACGGTGCAAATGAACGCGCGCTCCCGCGCCTCGGCCTCCGCCACCGGTCGCAGGGCGCGTCCCGCTGCCGCCCACGCCACGGCGAGCGCCCAAAAAGCCGAAGCGATCGGCGTCACTCGCTTCGCTAAATCAACTTTATGGGATGACGAATCACGGTCTTGAGCTTCTCCGGCGCGCACTTGCGCGGGTCGGAGAGGTAAATCTCGTGATGCAGACGGGCTTCGGAGAAGTCGGGGGCGTAGCCCCGTTCCGCCGCGAATGTGCGCATGGCGTCTATGGTCGCCGGCTCGTCGTCGTAAGGCCCGGTATGCATGCACTGAACGCAAAGGCCCTCGTCGACCCTCAGCAGCTCGACCGCCGAGAAGTCCAGCTTCTTCTTGGCGGCAGCTTCCGAAACTGCCCAGTCGAAGTCCTCGCGAGTGACGAAATCGGGCAGACGGATGCACGAGATGAAGTTGAAGTCATCCTTCCGCGCATAATCAATCTCGCCATCGGTGCGGTCTTGCCACCAGAAGCCCTCGAGCGGAGGCACAACGAAGTCGAAATAGCCTTCGATCTCTCGCGGGCCCTTCTTCGACATCTTGATGGTATAAGCGACGCCGTAGAGCAGCGGCAACGCGTTCTGGTACTCGCCGCCTTCGGCATTGGGATTGCCCTTGCCCCGCACGGCGACGTAGCTCATAGGCGGAACGGTTACGACGCTCGGCTTGCCGGACGGCCTGTAGAGCTCCCTGAACTCCTTCTTGAAATCGTATGCCATCGCAACAAACCTCCCTGAACTTGGGTTTCCGTCGATATCCGACCAAATATAGCAATGGGCGCGGCTTCGGAAGAGGCCGCGCCCATTGCAGGATATTATAACACAGAATCGAACGTCTGTTCTATTCCCACTCGATAACGGGTGCCGCAGGTAAATGAGGCGCTCGTTTTGCCTCAGCCCGTTCTATCAGGCATTCTCCCATCGCCGTTTGATACTCATTTGGTCCTCACGCCGGCTAATCTGACCACAATTAGGGCAGGGCATACCCCTTCTTAAATCGCTCGTCAAAGGGACAGAAATCGCTATAGACATAGCCGTCAATAAGCGATGAACCGTTCGGTTGGCGTATCTCATGCTGCCGGAACTTCTCGACATAGCCATCGGACTTATCGTGCTCGAAATAGTCGAACTGATCAAGCCATTCGTCGTATTCATCGGCCCGCTTCACGCGCGTTTCATACCTCTTCGCCCATTCAAAAAGAAAAGAGTCGGGAACAGGCGCTCTCGCTAGAAGCGCCGGCCCCTCTTCCAGCTGAACCGGAATCAATCCATATGAAGCCGAGAGCTGAAATAGCGCATGAGCAGCTTGAACAGGACTACCGAAATCGGTAAATACAAGCGCTCCCCTCTTCACCTCAAGAGCGCTGGACAGTTTTTGAAGCGCCGCATATTTCGGCACCCTAGCCCCCTGCTCATACGAACGTAGCGTTGCGAGGGAGAGATCGGCCTCTCGGGCCAAATCCAGCTGGGTCTTTGCAGGGGTACACCGCGCCCTTAGCTCTGGCAGCTTCTTGGACTGCATCCTATTTTGCCAGGGCGTAATCGGCACCCAGGACTCTCGCGGATCATATTCATATCGAAGGGGAAACTGGGACGGATCAAAGTCTGCTGCGTAGTTGTCCTTCCATCTTTCATAGTCGTCTCGGTCGGAGTCGCTCTCGATCTGAGCATACTGAGCGGCCCACTTTTTTAGAAACGCCTTCATGAAGGGCGAGGTCGGCTTGAGCGCAGAATAGTGCTCGTTTGCAACAGGCTCGAATCCGTATGTCGCGGCGAATTGGAAAAAAGCCTGAGCAATCAGATCCGTATCACTGAAGTCGTAATAGTGCAGCGACTCGGCCCGTATTCCGAAAGCGTTCGCAAGTCTATCCAAATGCTCCTCCTTCGGGGCGGACTTCATCAGCTCGTAATTTCTTAAGGCCGATTCCGGGATTCCCGCTGCCTGCGCGGCCACCTTTCGAGTCCATTTTCGCGTCGAACGAAGACGAAGCAGCTTCTGAGACAGCTGCTGCCTTCCCCAGCGTTTACTCGTCTGTTCCCATTCCCTATCGACCACATATGACGACAAAGCTTCCGAAATTGCACCGACGCAGTCGACGGCAGTCATCCAAATACACCTCCAACAAATAGTTGCCTCAAGTGTACACGTGAAATCTTATGTGTGCAGAAAATGTATTAGATGCGACTTTCGCAGCAAGATTGAAGCCAATTTCTAATTTTTGTAGCACTTAATGCTTTTTTTGGACATAATCAAGACAAGGGGGCAACCGGTGCCCCACCCTGGAAAGGAGACTACATATGACACGTCAGCTTATCGGCGCGGAGGAGGTTGCCGAGATCACGGGCATGAGCAAGTCCTATTCGTTCAAGCTGATCAAGACTTTGAATGCAGAGCTTGCAGCTCAGGGGATCATGACCATCCCCGGGAAGGTCCAGCGCTCGTATTTCGAGGCACGCCTTCTCTCCACCCCTTCTAAGCAGAAGGTGGCGATGGCCCATGTCGGTTAGCCGCGACAAGAAGCGCGGGACCTGGACAGTCGAGGCTTGGTATCGCAACTCTATGGGCGAGCGTCATAAGAAGACGAAGCGCGGGTTCGCCTCCAAGAAGGAGGCTGTGGCTTGGGAGCGCGACTTCCTCGCCTCCTGCGACGAGCGTGTCGAGGTCACCGTCGAGGCCTTCGTCAAAACCATGTACGCACGTGACATCTACCCTCGACTGCGAGTCGGCACCAGGCTCACCAAGGATGCCATTATCGACAAGTACATCCTGCCCATTTTTGGCCCCATGCGCCTTTGTGACGTCAAGGCTGCGGACGTGGTGCGTTGGGAGAATTGGCTCCTTGAGCAGAACCTGTCGCAGAGCTATCTCCACACCATCTGCAACCAGTTCTCAGCCATCTTCAACCACGCCGTCCGATTCTACCGCCTGCCCCAGAATCCCATGTTGGCGGCGGGAAAGGTCGGCTCCAAGCGCCCCGAGAAGGAGATGCTCTACTGGACCCCTGCCGAGTTCAAGCGCTTCTCCCAGGCCATCGAGGACAAGCCGCTCATCTACCTTGCATTCCTCACGCTCTACCTCTCGGGCTGTCGCGAGGGCGAGCTCCTCGCCCTCCGTCCGGAAGACATCGACTTCAATCTCAACGTTATCCGTATCCGTCATTCCTACGCCCGCATCAAGGGCGAGGACGTTATCGGTCCACCCAAGACGCGCGCCTCGAAGCGGGACATCGTCATGCCGAGCCTCCTTCGTGAGGAGCTGCGTGATTATCTGTCGACACATCCCGAGATCGCCCCTACCGACCGGCTCTTCCCCGTCACGAAGCACGCGTTGTCGCATGAGATGAAGAGGGGTTGCGAGCTCTCGGGCGTGAAGCGCATCCGCATCCACGACATCCGCCACTCGCATGTCAGTGCGCTCATCAACAGCGGCTACTCGCCCACGGCGATCGCCGACCGCATGGGTCACGAGACCGCCGAGGTAACGGAGATGTACTCGCATCTTTTCCCCTCGACCCAGCACGACCTCGTGGAGGCGCTGGACGAGGTGATGTCGGATGTCTAGGCCGATTGTGGACGCCAAGGGACGCCGTCGCTGCAAGACCATCGCCTTCCGCATGTCGCCCGCAGAGGCGGACCAGCTCGACCTCCGCGTCGCTTTGAGCGGTCTGTCGAAGCAGGAATTCATCGCGAGAAGCCTGCTGGAAGGCACTTTTACTGTGGTCGCAACCACCCGTATGCGCAAGGCGGTTAAGGAGCGCATGGGACCTGTCGTAGCGGAACTCCGGCGTATCCGGCGCGCAGGAGATATGGACGACGAGCTCGTCGAATCGCTTGAGACGCTCGCCGCCTTTGCCGGATCGTTCGCGCCCGAGCGCTCCCCTGTGGAGCTTGAAGACGCCCTAATCGCAAACCTGGGTCTGGACGACGGCCTCCCCTACCAAAGCTCGGCCGTCGCCCAAAAACATGAGCCCACACGTAAGGAGGACTCTGTCGATGAATCTTAGCATGATGAATTCCGCCCGACGCCGCGCCGTCTTGCGCGACTACCGCCTCGACCACCCCTTGTCGGAGGAAGAGCTGGTCGAGCGCCTTATCGACACGGAGCTTCGCCTCCGCCGGCTCGAAGCACTTGCCTCCGCCAAGAACCACCCCATCAATGGCCCTCGCCGTCACCATTCTTGTGAGGCGATCTGATGGGCACGCAGAAGCACGACGACGCCCCCGAGCCGCAGTCCCCGGAGCGCCGCTCCCCGCCGACGGTCAACGAGATCGTCGAGGAGCTCAAGTCTCTTCCCCTGAACGTCGGCTACAACCGTCTCGCGAACGAGCTCTTCAAGACTGGGCCCCTGCCCTGGGATGCAGATTCGCGGGAACGCCGGTGGCGCGATAGCGACGACGCACGGCTCTTCGCCCTCCTCCAGCAGATCATCTCTCTCCAGAAGGAGAAGTTCATGCTGCTCGCGCTGACCATCGTCGGCGAGGACAACGCCTATGACCCGCTCGTTGCCATGCTCGATGCCCTCACCTGGGACGGCATCCCGCGCGTAGGGACGCTCCTCAATGTCTACCTTGGCGCGGAGAGGAACGCATACGTCTCGGAGGTCGAGCGCATCTTGTTCTGCGAGGGCATCGCCCGCGTCTACAGCCCGGGCTGCAAGGCCGATTACATGCCCATCCTGTGCGGTGCCGGAGGCATCGGCAAGTCCTCCTTCGCGAGGGGCCTCGCCATGCGCGACGAGTATTTCAGCGACTCCGTGATCAACCTCGGCGACGTCAAGCTCACGGGCGAGCAGAACCGGGGCAAGTGGATTATTGAGATTCCCGAGCTCAACGGCATGTCCGAGCGCTCTATCGAGAGCGTGAAGGCTGGGGTCACCCGTCAGGTCGATGAATTCCGAGGGGCCTATTGCCGCAGGACGGAGGCGTTTCCCCGGCGCGTAGTCTTCGTCGGTACCACGAACGAGGCCGACTTCATCCGCGAGCGGACGAGTGGCGCAAGGCGCTTCCTCCCGGTGCTCTGCGGCATCGAGCGCACGGAGAGTTCCGTCTTCGACGAGAGCTTTCCCGCCGCCGTCCACCAGGCATGGGCAGAGGCCCGCACGTGGATGAAGACGGGTGATCCCCGCTTCTCGACCGTCCTAACGCCTGAGATGGAGACAGAGGCGGCCGCACAGCGCGGACGCTTTGTCGAGGAGGACCCCTGCGTGCAGAAGGTCCTCGCGTATCTCCCCGGCAACACCGACCGTCCCATGTGCACGTTCGAGATCCTCGACAAGGCCCTCCGTCTCGAAAAGACCAAGGCCAACTGCAAGATGGTCAGCCGCATCCTGTCATCGCAGTGCCCTGGATGGGTCCCGGGCAACAAGCGCCTCTGTCCCCCGTACGGCAAGCAGCGCTGCTGGGTGTACCGGGAGACGGATTAGGGCCGATGGAGGTGCCGCAGCATTCCGTTGCGGCACCTCCATCGCCGCCCCTCACCTGCAAAGTCTCTCGATGGTGCCAAAGGTGCCATTGGCCCAGAAACTCTTTCCTGCTCTTTGGCACCTTCGGCACCGCAACGTTTCGCCGCAGCTAGAAGCGTTACCAACGAAGAAGCTCAAATGAATCGCCGGTACCCATACGGCACCGGCAGAGAGGAAAACCATGATGGAACTTGTCAAGAAAATCAAATCGCATCTCGACGACCTCCTCGGGACCGTCCCCAAGCACAAGGGCGACGCCGTCGGCTCCGTGCTCACCCATCTGCTGGAGTCCGCCCCGACCTGGGCTTCGCGCGCGCGGCGCGCCCTGTCGAACACCCGGGCTTCACGCGCATCGTCCGTGCCGGAATCGCCTACTACGCGAAGCCGGATTTCAAGATTCTGAACCCGTTCAAGGAAGGCGGGAACGGCGTCTACTTCGTCAAGGGCTGCAACGACGACCCGACCGGCATCTTCTTCACCGATGCCTACCGCGTCAACGATGCGGAATACGGCGACGCCATCGAGGCCTACCTCTTCGCCTACGGCATCCCCCGCGATGACCTCGCCATGGTGCCCGTCACCTTCTGGCCCAGGACCTACGAGCGCACGCCCGAGAACATCGCCGCCCTCCGCGCCGTCGGTGCGCCCCTCCCGAACGAGGGACTCTAAAATGGCCATCGGAAAAGACGGGTCGAAGGTCATGAGCCTTCGCCTCCCCGACAAGGCATATCGCCGCCTCCACGCCTACGGGGTTTCCAAGGATCTTAGCGACAGCGCAGCCGCCCGCGAGCTCATCGCCGCCGGGCTCGCCTCCGACGGCCTGGCGCTCTACTCCACTGAGCTCGGAACCTATCTGCGCGGCGTCATGCAGCCGCTGCTCGAGCAGCTCGACCACATGCTCGACGAACGCAACGCCGAGCAGGAGGACCGCATCGCGCGCGTCGTGCACCGCGCGACCCGCGCCTCTATCGTCGCGGCCATCGCGGCGGTCGAGATCGAGAAGGGCACGTTCGAGGGCCTGGATGGCGTGAGCGCCTCGGACATCTACGCCGCTTACGACAAGCAGGCCGGCCTCATGCAGCGCGGCATGACGCTCTCGGAGGCGAGGGAGCGCCTTTCTGATGGCAAGTCGTAGCAGCCTCGTCGTGAACGCCCGCGTGCACCTCTCCGGGTCGCGCGGGCGTTCCGCCGTCATCACCAACAACGTCGAGTACGTCGCCACGCGCGAGGGGGCCGACAAGTCAGCCACCGTCGACGACCTCAGGCGCTACGAGCTCGCAGAGAGGATGGGGCTCGTCGGCTACTGCGCCGAGAGACCCGGGTCGACCGCGCTCTTCGACCAGAACGGGGCCGTCCAGCTCCGCACGGCCCGCAAGGAGCTCGAAAAGGCTGACGGCGCGATTGCTACCGTTGTGCTCAGTGTCCGCAGGGACGAGGCATGCGAGCTCGACCTCGCGTGCAAGGAGGACTGGCAGCGCTTCTGCCGCCGAAACCTCGCGCCGGCGCTTGCCGAGGCAATGGGCATCCCCGAGTCCAACGTCCGTTGGGTAGCCGCCGAGCACGAGAACCACCCGAATTCCAAGCACGTGCACGTTATTGCGTGGTCGTCCGATGGCTCGTTCGATTCGCTCATGGCCCGCAACAGGCTCGACCGGGCAAGAAACGCGCTCACCGACGCGGCCCTGGCCCCGGCGCTCGCGGCCGAGTATGAGGCCCGCGAGGTCGCGGGCGGTCGACGCCGTCCGCCATATCCCCGCCGACGAGATTGGCGTCACTCTGCCTGCGGACGGCCGAATCTCCTACGCGCACCTCCGCCGCTGGCACCCAGATGTCGCCAAGGCCGTCGATGTCGCAATCGCGGAAGCAGGGACGAGGCATCCTGAAATCAAAGGGGCGAGCGCCGCCTACAGCAAGTCCGTGGAGCGCTGCGCCGGCCTCAAAGGCCTCGAAAGCGCTGCGCGAGATCGCTACGTGAACGACGCCATGCAGGAGCTACGCGCGCGCCAGGGCAACGCCCTGCTGAGGGTCATCGCACCCGACCGGACAGCGGGCCCCGAAAGGGAACTGATGAGGTCCGCAAGGCCGGACGGCGGGCCTGCAACGGAGCGCAAGCGTATGAGGCCGCTCGTCGGCGAGGTCCGCGCCTGCGTCACCGGTGAAGATCTGGAGGGGGCGCGAGAAGCCGTCCGCGAGCTCAGGCCCATCCCGGAGAGGTGTCTCCGGTCATGTCCGTCCTACGCGCTTTCTATGGCAAAAGCCCCGGTTGCCGTGAGCAGAGCCCTTACCAAAGCGCTCGCGTTCGCAACGGAGAACCCCAGAAGCAAGAAGGACCCGTCAGATGAGGTCGGCCAGAAAGCCGAGCGCGCGCTCGCAAGGGCGCTCGCAGCCGCTGCATCGGCCGCGATCAGGGGCGATGCGGCTGGCATCGTGCTCGACCCCGCGAAAACCATAGTGAAGGGAATGATTCTATGAGCAAGCAGAAGAGCTTCAACGTCGACGAGGGCGCGCATTTCAAGCGCTGTGTCGCCGCCGGTACGGCCGCTGGGACCGCGATCGCACTCGTCCTGCTGCCGGCAGCATGGCACTGGCTGGAAGCATGGGTCACCGGCATCGCCGCGACGCTCACAAGCTTCGGGACGGCCGCAGCACCCGAACTCCCCGATATCATGTTCCAAAACCCGCTCGAAGTCCTGCCGGAGCTGATCCAGGACGACGCCTTCCTCGTGGGATGCGTGGCGACCCTCGCCATCTCCACGATAGCAGGCGTCTGGAGCCACTTCGACTGGTCGCGCTGGCTCCACGACGGGACCTGGGTCGGTGGGCGCCGCGCGCCGGGCGCGCCCATCCACGGCGACGCGAGGCTCATCTCGGCGCACGGTGAGCTTAAACATAGAAGCGAGTCGTGGAAGGAGGGCGGCAAGCCCTCGGGCGGCACGTTGGTCGTGGGCGAGATCGGGAGGAGCGTCAGGCTCATCGACTCGGTCCACGCCTGTATCCTCGCCGAAAGCGGAGAGGGCAAGAGCAGGCGCGTCGCCATTTTATCAGCCTTGGCTAACTTCGAGCAAGGCCGTTCCCTCATTATCAACGACATCAAAGGGGAGCTCCGCGCCTTTCTCGAGCCGACGTTTGAAAAGGCCGGCACGCATCGCATCGTCGACGTGATGTTCGATTCGCCCGCCTCTTCGGCGCGGTTCGACCCGCTCGAGAGGGCGAAGGAAGCCTTTAATGCGGAGGGAACCGGCGGCTGCACCCGCGAGCTGCGGGAAGTCGCGCGCTGCATAGTGCCCGCACCGTCGAAGGGACAGCCGTTCTTTTATGACGGGGCCCGGAACCTGTTCGTCGGCATCTCCCTCGCCCTCATCGAGGGTCCGTCCATCCCCAATGAGGAAAAGACCGTCATGTCCGTCGCCGCGGCGATCTCGCCCTCGGGCGAGAAGGGAGCGCTCGAGCGCGTCGCCGCCCTGGCGGCATCTCTGCCTTCAGGTGACCCCGCACTCCCCTTTCTCGGAGGCCTCAACGGCGAGCACGGAGGCGGCCCGGGCATCGTCTCGACCCTCAGCAATTGCCTGACCGAATACATCGACGGCAACGTAGCGAGGATGCTGCACGACGACGAGTGCGGGCTCGACGGCATCGGCGAGGAGCCCACGGTGGTCTTCGTCTCGTCCTCCTCAGCGACCGGAAACTACAAGCGGCTCGTGCAGACGTTCGTTTCCCAGGCGCTCTCGGCGCTGCGCTCCTGCGCCGGCGCCCACGCCGGCCGCTGTCCCGTAGAGACCGTCCTCCTCCTCGACGAGGCGGCCTCCCTCGGCCGCAACGAACGCATCGTCCAGGACCTCGGTGAAATGAGGTCAGAGGGAATCCGCGTCCTGTGGTTCTGCCAGTCGCTACTTCAATTGCAATCGGTCTCCGGCTACAGCCGCGAAGAAGCCGAGACCATCCTAGACCTCCTCAAGGACAAGGTCGTACTCTCGTGCTCGAACCTCGAAACCGCCCGCAAGCTCTCCGAGTCCATGGGGTCCTACACAGCGGTTGCGCAATCCACAAGCCGCACAAAAGGAGTGAACACTGGCTCGACGGGAACGAGCGAGGGCCTCGTGCGCAGGCCCCTCATAACTCCAGACGAGATCCAGCGCTGGACGGGCCGCGAAACAGGCGCGCTCGTGATCCACGACGGCGTACCTATGGCCTTCCCCAGCCGAGATGTTACCGAAACGTTTGTGGGCGGCATGCTCGGCATGACATCGCCCGAGGCCGAGCGCACGCTTATGGAACGGTCCATCGCTTCTCGCAGAATGCGAAACAAGGAGGTACCGAGGGTATGGAATGGCATCGTTGTAAACAACATCGCAGCGGCGGGGCGGAAAGCGGCCGACAGCTACGTTCCCGAGGGGTTCTAGCCCCCCATAATCGCCCGTTACCAGCAAGAACGTCCCATAAGACTACGCGCCCGCACCCGTGCACTACGCGCGGGCGCGGGCCCTTTTGATGCACCGCTCAGGCTTTGACCTGCGCATTCGAACTCGGCTCGCCGAGTTGCGCCGTTCGCCTTCGGCGAAACGTAGTGGAGCCTTATCCTGCACCGCCACTTCGTGGCGGAAAACCGAATCCAAAGCGATGCGTAGCATTCGAGCCATAGCGCCGAAAAATGACGCCAGAAGCCGGCAGCCGAGCTAGCCATCGAACAGGTCTGAATCGAAAAACTCTCTCAAGGAGACGCCGAGCCCGCCTGCGATGCGCTCGATATTCTCGATGGAGACGTTGCGCTTGCCGGTCTCGACTTCGGCGAAATAGGTGCGCGACATCTCGATGGAATATGCGAAGGCCTCTTGGCTCACGCCGAGCCCGGCCCTCAATTCCTTGACGCGAAGCCCCACGCGCATCTTGGGGCCTAGTTGAGTCATCGGCACCTCCTTACCGTCGGTGTCAATGATTCGGCCCTGTTCTATATAAGTCACACCTATATAAGTGACAATTTGAAATACAATACGGGAATCAGAGGATTTCAATCTGGGAGGAAGCACGATGAACATTGAAATCTCTAGGAGGGCGTTTCTCGCAGCGGGACCCCTCGCCGTCATGGGCTCGCTCGGGCTCGCCGGGTGCGGCAAGAGCAGCATCAGCGGCAAGACCCTCTACTACTACTCGGTTTGCGGCAGCGTGGCCCTTGGCAAGGTGTGCGCGAACAAGCCCGGATCCGCGTCGACGATCAAGTTCGAAGAGAGCACCTGGCACTATGTCGGCTCCCAGGAGCTCAGCGGCGATTGGGAAGCCGAGGGCGACGATGTGGTTCTGTCCTCCTCGCAGCTAGGCACCGTTACGCTCGTGAGGCAGGACGACGGGAGCTACGTGCCCTTGGGGTGCGAAGACTACGGCGAAAGGTACTTCGAGGACGAGTCGGCGGCAAAGTCCTACTACGACGAATACACGGCGGCCACGCCCGACAGGGTGAGAGACACACTGGAGAGTGCCACCTGGTCGGTGAAGAACCCGCCCTCGACCCAAACCGTCGCAGAGACGCTCTCGTTCGACGACGGCTCGCTCGCATTCACGAAGGGCGAATACCAGAGGAAGGGCTCTTACACCGACGCCCCGCGCGAGAGCTCATGACTCGCCTCGGACCATTCCGGCGAATACGAGCTCGACGTGACCTCCCAGTGGGTGAGCTCGGACGGATCGTCGCCGCGACCCTTAATCTACGAGGGGACGATGACCGTCGGGGGCGAGGCGACAAACTTTAAGCTGTCCGACCGCAGGGGCTCCCTCACGCTAACCCTTTCCTCCGAGTGGAGCGCGGTGGTGTTCGTCAATGGAGAGTAGGCGCGACAGGGGCACCGAACCATGCGGAAACAGGCGACTCGTGGCGGCAATCATCACGCAAGCGAAGTCGAAGAGGAAGGCGATAGCGACGGCGGCCGTCCTGCTCGCCGCAATCCTCGCTCTCGCCTGGCCGCACGCCATGCCCATGGGAAATAAAGACGAAGGCAATTCGGCTGCGTCCATGCAGGGAGAAGCCGCGGGAACAACCGAAGAAGACAATGAGACGAGCTCCGTCGCGCGAGGCGACATGAACGAAGTCTCCGGACCGACGACCGAAGACGCCCAGGCTGGGGAAGCCGCTGCGAACGAGAGTAGGACGACGGGTAACGGCTCGAACGTCCCGTCGTCCGGGAAGAGCGGTAAGGACTCCGGCGGATCAGGATCGGGAAACTCCTCCGCGCAGGGAGCCGTCTCCCATCGGCACAACTGGGTTGCCCAGACCAAGACCGTCCATCACGACGCGCAGTACAAGACCGTCCACCACGATGCGCAGTACAAGACCGTCCACCACGATGCGGTTGTGAAGTATGTCAGCATTTGCAATAACTGCGGTGCGGATATTACCGGGAACGAAGCTGCTCATATTAAGAACTCGTTGCTTAATGGCGGTAACTGTGGTTCTTGTCATTCAGAAACTCGTACTGTGCAGGCGGCTTATGACGAACAGGTAAAGGTTTCCGATGCCTACAACGAACAGGTTCAGGTAAGTGCGGCATGGGACGAGACCGTGACCACCGCCACGAAATAGCCCCCCGCCACCGGATTCCGGGTCAGAGCGTGTATATGCCGGACAGGAGCCCATCGACGGCAAACGCATAAATCCCAAAACTCGTCACGCACCCTCGAGTTTCCTTAAGCAAGGTTCCAAGGGGCAGCAGCCCCTTGGCGCGCAGGGGTGCGGGGATGGCGCGAGACATCCCCGGAAAACCGGCGTGGGCGTGCCATTGGCGCGCCCACGCCCTGTTGATGCAACTCACTCCCCTCCGGCGACGTACGTGGTCCGGCCGCTCTCGCAGTCGATGCTTTCCGCGTCGCCGCGCCCGATGCGGACGGCAGCCCATCCGCCCTCATCCCCCACCAGGGCATCGGCCTCGCCGCACGCCTCCGAGACGAGACGCTCGAGCCCGGGCGACCCTTCCGGCGCGACACCCACCTCATACGCCCCTCCCTCGAGGTCCGTCTCGTACTCAACGACGACCGTCAGCTCGTTTCCCTCGCCCGGAACCTCGTCCGAGCAACCTACGGCACTGCACTCGAACATCCCCATGGAGTTACCTCCTCCTGACGGCGCTGAGCGGCTTCGGGGAGAAGTGCTCGTCGCGCTCGACGACGGCGAAACCCATCGAACGATTCAGCTCGGCCATCTCCTTGAGACTGAAATAACCCAGCTCGTCGTCGTAGCCCTCGACGAGGCCGAACGCCTCGTCCGTTCCGTCGAACTCGAGCAGCCACCAGTCCCATCCGTTCACGCACGAGAAGTAGTGGGCGTAGACCGTGGGGTCCTCCGCCCCGTCCTGCTCGTAGAGCCTCGGCACCGTCTTGGCGATTTCCCTCGTCATCAGCTGCTGCATCTCTTCCTCCGTTCCGGGCACCCTGCCCTCAACATCTCGCCCCTGCGGGCAAAGCCGAATGGCGACGCCGCGCGTCGTCGTCGGCTTTGCTCCCTGCAAAGCCGCACCGGAGCGAAGGCGAGTCAAGGGAGGTCCATGACGACCTCCACCAACCGGAGCGGAGCGGAGGTTTGTGCGGGGTCTCATGGGCCCCTTGACGCGGCGTAGCGGAGGTGCCACCCACGTAACGGATACGAGGTCATGACCGGCGAATGCCACCGAAACGCTTGAAATCATTGGTCAAGACTGAAGAGAGGCGGCCGCCCCTAACGGACGGCCGCCTTAGCGAGCCTTACTAATTCGGTTCTGGCATATGATCCGAGACGCCCGCCAGGCAAATCCCGACAATCCTAGTGATAGTCGTTTGCGAAGGAGCCGTAGAAGAGCGCCTTACAGTCGACATCGCTGTAGCCCATCACGGCATCCTGCACATCGGATCGCAAGAGGTTGAGCACCTTGTACACGCCCTCGCCCATATCCCCGACGAAGAGTACCTGCTTGAACACATCGGGATAATCGCGCAGATAGGTCACATAGCCCCTAAGCTTTGCTAGCGTGTCGCCGAGGAACTCGCCATGAGGGTCAACGATGGACGGCCTGATGACGCCCGCTGCATCCTTCACGAAGAAGAGGAAGTCTGGATGCAGGGCCTTGCGTCCCACCGAAGACATGTACGGAATCGAAAACGCCTTAGCAGACATGCTGCCCGACGGATTGCGATAGAAGGCAACCGTGCGATTCTTTGCCAATTCGTTCCTAACGATATAGTCTTCCGCCGGGTTCAGGTCGAGCGGGCAGAGGCCGTCCTCTTTCTGCACGATATGGCACGGATACTTAGCGAAGTCGTCCGACGTGCTGGCAGACGTGGGCCACTCTATCTTTGTGAGGCGCTTGCCCTCGGTTTCACGGGCCAGCTCGTCGTAGCGCTGCTTTGCCGCGTCGTTAAGGTAGTCATAATCGCCAGATCCATCGACCTTATCGAAGTATTCCTTTCGGCATTGAGCCGCCCAGCCCTCGAGCGCATCAACGATGGCCTGCGTGCGCACCGCTGCGGCAAGGCGCAGGTCGCACTCGGGCCGCCCAAGCTCCTTGAAGTTGGCGCGACGATACCCATTCGCAAACTCCTTAGTGAAATGCATGTCGGCGTCGCGGGCGGCCTTTCTGAGGCCCTCGGCGTCCGTGCGGGCCTCCTCCTGCTCCTGGTCCTCGGTCTCGTTGAGCTTGTCGAGCGTGATCTTGACGGTCTCGGCAACCTCTACGTCGTGTTTGGCTTCGCGGTACTCGTCCTCGTTAGCAACGATGTATCCCTTGAGCTTCTGGACGAACTGTTTTTTCACGTCGGCCGCGGCATTGACATCGAGGCCAGTCTCGACAAGCAGAGTCGCCGTCTTAACCAGGCTCTGGAATTCGTTCCTGGCCTTCTTTGGAATGCGCTGCACGGGGATGGAATCGAAGGCTGTGCGGATGCCCTGCCACTCCTGATGCGTGAAAGACTGCTCGCGCTTGGTGGGCGGCTTGGGCTTTGCCATGGGCACGGGTATTACGACCGAGACGGGCTGGGTCGGCTCGGTTTGTGCGGAACTCGGCTCAGGTGTCGCAGGTTGCTGCGGGGCAGACGCTGCAACGTCGTTGCCCGTTGCGGGCTGAGGCGCCGGCTCCGCTTCTGGCGCCGGAACGTTAACGGGGTTGACCCCCGAGGCAAGCGAGGGCTGCGTTCCCTGCATGTCCAACGGCTCCTGAATCGCGATGCCGGCAAGCGGCGCCTGATAGCCGGGCTGTGCCCGACGCGCTGTCTCAATGGCCTTCTCGTTCTCCTCGTACGCCTTGAGCTCCTGTTGGTAGTCGGCTTCGGACTTGGGCGCAGCCGCCGTGATGGTCACGGGGTTGAGAACGATGTTCTGTTTGCCGATGGAGCTCTCGCCCATGTCGTCCTTGCGGCCCATGAGGTAGTCAACCACGTCCTGAGTGCTCTCGGGATTGAACTGGGGCAGGTAGCAGGCGACGGAATTCAAAAGGTCATCGGATTCGATGCGCCGCGCAAGTGGGGTGCGCACCATACGCCCCACGAGCTGTGCGATATAGGTCGAGTCCGAACGCCTGCGCTGCGAGAAGATGACCTCCGCTCGCGGGCAGTCCCATCCGTTGGAGACAGCCTCCTTGGCAAAGAGCACGCGAATGCGCGAGGCGTCCTGAACGAACTCGGGATCGACATAGGGAATGAGGTATTTTCCCGCCGCGATGTCCTTATGCTCGCCGAAGACGTTGGCGAACGACATCGCCTCGGAAAGGCCGGGGACCAGGCTCGTGATCTGGTCGCACATCTCAGCCAGGGCCGAGCTGCTCACGTTGTCCGCCGCTTGGATGAGCAGCAGCGGGTTGACGGGGCTCTCGCCCTCACGGGCACAGTACTCGCTCCACTCGCGGCAGGCCAAGGCATAGCGCTCGCACGCCATAGTGAGGTACTGGTGCTCGACAGGGTCGTCCTTCTCTGGCACGCGCAACTCGATGATGTCCTTGAGCAGACCTGACTCCTGAACCTCGCGAGGGGTCACAGCGACCTTTGGCATACGCACGCGATCGGCGCGCTGGTCCATGGCCGCCTCGAACCTCTGCGGCGTGGCAGAGACCCCGACGACAACGGGCATCGCTGCACGACCATCCAGGCCATCAATTAAGTTGGCGTAAATCGTCGCGGTGCCGCGCTTACTTGATGCATTGGCCCCCAGACCGCGATGGGCCTCGTCTATGAACAGATAGAGATTACGCTCCGGGTCCCTGATGGTGCGGTCAAGGATGTCCCAGAACACGCGGCCGGAGTTGGCCTCACTACCCTTGGTGAGCAGGCCGTTCTTACTGAGTAGGTCCTTGCTGAGGAAATAGACGTGGCGCGGCTCGAGAATGTCGTGCGCGGCTCCGAAGTCGTTGGTAATTGTGACCAGGTGGCGCCTGTCAAGGATGCTGTCTGCTAGCTTGTCCGCCACGTTTGAGAAACGCACGCTCGTCTGCTCGTTCAGGCTCGGGGAATCCGAGAGCCAAAGAACGACGGCATTCTCGTCAGGCATGAGGCTCAGATCATCGTCTCCGAAGAAGAGTGCTTCAATCGTCGCCGCGCACATGACTGTCTTGCCCGAGCCCGTGGGAGATGCGAGGCACACCGAAGACAGTTCGCCGTCCTGCTCATAGCGTCGGCGCATCGACTGCAACTTGTTCGCCAGGGTCGCGACCGCACCGGCTTGGAAATCCTTAAGTTCGACTCTCATGTTTACCTCACCGCATCCTCGGCGGCAATCTTGAATGATTGCAGATAGTTCTCGTAAAGCCGGACCACGTCGAGCCCGGGGAGCTGAGCCTTGACGGAGGCATATCGAGCCGTGTCGTCCGTGATCACATAGGCGCACCCTATGCTGGCATTCTGCTTGACGGCGTCTATGAAAGCGCCAACCGAAGCAAAGTCGAAAAGGACGGCGTAGGCGTCGGCCATGGCAAAGCCCGGCTGCTCGTACTTGATGATGCTGCCACGCGAACCAGCGCGCAGCCAGAGCAAAGGCGCAATCTCCTCGAAGGCCACGCCCAGCTCGACGGCGTCTGGGTCCTCGTAGGTGAGGTCAAAGAAGACGGCGTTTTCCTCGAAGCCGTCGGCCATGGGGAACTCGTCGGTGAACTTGTAGTCACCCTTGATGGAATCGCCCTCGGGCGTCTTGCCCGTGATGGCCGCCGTGACGCGAGGTTTGGTAACGTACTGGCAGATGCCCAGTGCCTCCCATTCGGGGTCGCCCTGACGAAGACCGCGCTTGGTGAGCTTTTTGGATTCGTCCTCGGAGACCTCGTTATTCGTTATGCTGATGGAGCGCCTGCGCCCGCCGTCCTGATGGTTCAAGCGCATGACGGCATGTGCCGTGGTGCCCGATCCTGAGAAGAAATCGACTACAAGGGCGTCGGGCTTGTCGGCAACAACGGAAGCGATTGAGAGCTCGGTCGCATAAAGGGACTTTGGAAATGTGAAGCGCCTATCGCCGATGAACTTTTTGATATATCGGCTCCCGTATTCACCGGCAGAGAACTGCGTGCCACTCCAAACAGTTGTTGGAATGGCAGAGCGCTCTCCCTGCTCTTCGAGAAGCAAGGACCCATCCTCAGCCTTGCCGATGAGTTTAATTTCTCCATTCTTGAGACGCTCCTCTTGGGAATCTCCTAGGTAAAGGAGGGAGTACCGATCGCTCTTTTTGTTGTACTCACCTACTTTTGCGCACCCGCGATCAAGCTTGGCCTGTAGAGCATTCTGGGAGATCCTCCAAGTCGCCTCTCGACCATCGGTCCTAATAGGCCAAACTGCCCTGAGACCCGTTTTTGTCGGTATCTTTGTCCAGTCTTGTTCAAGGGGGAGAGAAGCGCCGAGCTCCTTAATGGTCGCGGTCTCCTCATCGATATAGATGGGATAGAAGAGGTTCGGCCTTGCGGTGCGAGCGGCATTGGGACCGCCCCTCAGCAGCCACTTTTTCCTCAAGTTCTCCGAACTCAACGGAATAGAGTCTGCGGTCCACTTGGCACGGCGCGGCGGTGCCAAAAAAGCAAAAGACAGCGTACTCGTCAGCTCTCTTGAACTGGTTGCCGCGGGCAACCCCGTTCTTGTTTATGGTGATTGAAACCGTCTGGATACCGGTCGCGTTGGGAAAAACGCTCTCTAAAAGAAGCTCGAGCCTTGCGTACTCCTTCTCGTCAATCGTCACGATGAGTACGGAATCGTTGGGGTTGAGCAGCTGCTTGGCGAGCTTGAGGCGGCGCTCCATGAAGGCAAGCCACTTGGAGTGGCGATAGGCGTCGGAGCCGTCGACGTAATCGTTGTTGTATTTCCAGTCGCGGGCGCCAGTGTTATAGGGTGGGTCAATATATATGCAGTCCACTTTGCCTGCATAGGCAAAGGCCAAGGTTTCAAGAGCATGGTAGTTTTCGCCGTTAATGACTACTTGATAGGGCTTATCGCCAGCGCGCTCGACACGCCCAGTCTCTTTGAGGCCAGCATAAATCGGCTGGTCATATTCAGCAACAGGCACGACATCGTCGACAGCAACGGAGCGGGGCTCACATTCGTTTTCGTCATATGAGGGCGATTGATATGGCTTTAGATCAGCAACCCCCCCCCGAACGGCATTTACCAACCATAGCAGTTGGGAGCTAGAGTCCTCTTTTTTACCGCGCTCGGGAAGCACCTGTACGACATCGCCCTCCATGATAGGTTTGCCATAAAGGCGAAGTCGCTCTGGACGGTTGTGTTCAAATACAAGCCCAAACTGGCGCTGCGCCGCAAAGGCGCGGATGTCGGCAGCGAGCTGACGATCGCCCAGCTTGACAGCGCGATCAACAAGGTTCTGAACGACTGCTTGCGCCGTCTGAGACATCACTTCTCCCCCTTGCACTTCTCGTCAATCCATTCGCGCAGGACTTTAGCCACCGTCTTATCCTGGCGCGCGGCATAGGACTTAAGAGCCCGCTTATCCTCGCGGGTTATCGAGAGCGTGAACTTATCTAGCTCCCTTTCGGCATGAACAGCCTGATCTTCCTCCATGGTCGCCCCTCCGAATTGACCTGTTCTACGTTCCTTAATTGGCCGAAATCATTTTACTTCAGAATACGTAATTACGTAATTACGTAATTACGTAGGCTAATTTGAGCCATGCATCAATCAATCACTAGTCAGTATTCGTTGACGAATCGTTGGGGATAACGAATATATCGAGGTAGACAGTCGTTTTTACCGTCTGTGAGTACCAGCAAATCGATACTCAAAACGTCGTGAGTACATTTTGAGTACCAGTCCGAGCGGCCTCTTGCGGGCGGACGCAATCTGCCGGTCAGCATTAATTAGAAATAAATTGATGGCGTTGCTTCGGTAATTGAAAACACTTTAAAACATACCAGCAAACAATAATCCCAGCTAAACAGCTTGAGAGATTGCGTGGCTGGTTTGCATGTACCACATACACCACAATGCACAAGCATCCATGGCACGCAAATAAAAAACGAGGGAGGCCGCATCCGACCTCCCTCGCAAAGAGCTATTTACTATTCCCACTCGATTGTCGCGGGCGGCTTGGACGTGATGTCGTAGCACACGCGGTTGGCGCCGGGAACCTCGGCAACGATGCGGCCGGAGATGCGGGCAAGCACGTCGTAGGGCAGCTTGGCCCAGTCGGCGGTCATGGCATCGCTGGACTCGACGGCTCGCAGGATGATCGGGCGCTGGTAGGTGCGCTCGTCGCCCATAACGCCAACGGACTTGATATCGGGCAGGACCGCAAAGTACTGCCAGCAGCTGTGCTCGGAGTTGCGCTCGCCGGTCTGCTCAAACAGGCGCTGGTTGTAGGCATCGAGCTCCTCACGCACGATGGCGTCGGCGTTCTTGAGGATCTCGAGCTTCTCCTTGTCGACCGCGCCGATGATGCGGATGGCAAGACCCGGGCCCGGGAAGGGCTGACGGAACACGATGTGACCCGGCAGGCCCAGCGCCAGACCAAGCGCGCGGACCTCGTCCTTAAAGAAGTGGTCGAGCGGCTCAATGAGGTCGAAGTGCACGCCATCGGGGAACGGGATCAGGTTGTGATGGCTCTTGATGGTGGCCGTCTTGCCGCCCGTCTTGCGAGCGCCGGACTCGATGATGTCGGGGTAGATGGTGCCCTGGGCCAGATACTTGACCGGCTTGCCATCGGTCTCGAGCTGCTGCGCCACGGCGAAGAACTCTTTCCAGAACTGCGTGCCGATGATACGGCGCTTCTCCTCGGGCTCGGTCACACCGGCCAGAAGCTCGGCATAACGGTCCTCGGCGTGGACGTGGATAAAGTCGACGTCAAACTGCTTGGTGAAGACCTCCTCCACCTGCTCGGGCTCGCCCTTGCGCAGCAGGCCGTGGTTGATGAACACGCAGGTCATCTGCTTGCCCACGGCGCGGGCGCCCAGCGCGGCCACGACGGAGGAGTCGACGCCACCGGACAGGGCCAGAATCACGCGGTCGTCGCCGACCTTCTCGCGGAACTCGGCCGTCATGGTCTCGACCAGGTTGTCCATGCTCCAGTTGGGCTCCAGGCCGCAGATCTCAAACAGGAAGTTGCTCAGCAGCTGCTGACCATACTCGGAATGCTTGACCTCGGGGTGGAACTGCGTGGTGAAGATCTTGCGCTCGGGGCACTCCATGGCGGCAACCGGGCACACGTCGGTGCTGGCGGTAACGGTAAAGCCCTCGGGCACCTCGGAAACGGCGTCGCGGTGGCTCATCCACACGGTCTGCTCCATAGGCGTGGAGTTAAAGAGCTTGGCGCCGGCCGTGCGCGTGATGGTGGCGCGGCCGTACTCGCCCACCTCGGAGTGGCCGACCTTGCCGCCGAGCGTCACGGCCGTGATCTGATGGCCGTAGCAAAAGCCCAGGACGGGAAGGCCCAGGTCAAAGATGGCAGGATCGATAGACGGAGCGTCCTCGGCATACACGGAAGCCGGGCCGCCGGAAAGGATGAGCGCAGAGGCGTTCATCTCGCGAATCTCGTCGGCCGAGATGTCGCAGGGGACGATCTCGGAATACACGTTGAGGTCGCGGACGCGACGGGCAATGAGCTGACCGTACTGCGCACCAAAGTCGAGTACGAGGACCTTTGCGGAAGCCTTTTGATCCATGGTTTCCCCCTCTTGTTGGCGGGGAGCCGGTGCCCACCCGCGTGAATGAACGAAAATAACTCCCATAGTGTACACGTTTATATGGGGTTTCTCGTCCCTCGCAGCCATCAGCGCACGGCAAACGCACGACCTGGCCCCTATTTGACGGCAATTGAAGTGTTACCAAACGTTACAGATGATGTAATACGTTTGAACATTGGATGCCCTGTGCCACAATACTGCCGAACGACTCCGCCTCTGCGGCGGCAAATACGATAGGAATACCAGCATGAAGCGCATCCTTCTCATCGCCACGGGCGGCACCATCGCATCGACCGAGGACGGCAACGGCCTCTCCCCCGCTCTGACCGGTGAGGAGCTCGCCCAGAGTGTCCCCGAGATCTCGGGCCTCTGCGAGCTCGACGTCGTGCAGCCCATGAACATCGACAGCACCAATATGCGCCCGAGCGACTGGATGCGTATCCGCGACGTCATCGTCGAAGGCTATGCCGACCACGACGGCTTCGTGATTCTGCACGGCACCGACACCATGAGCTACACCGCAGCAGCGCTTTCCTACCTGATTCAGGACAGCCCCAAGCCCATCGTGCTCACCGGCTCGCAAAAGCCCATGGGCAATCCCTTTACCGACGCCAAGCTCAATCTGTACCAGAGCCTGCTCTATGCGCTCGACGAGCACTCGCACGACGTCTCGATCGTGTTTGGCGGCGTTGCCATTGCCGGCACGCGCGCCCGCAAGCAGCGCACCATGAGCTTTAACGCGTTCATTAGCGTCAACTATCCGCCCATCGCCTATATCCGCAACGACCGCATCGTGCGCAATGGGCTTCACGGCACGCATCAGGGCGAAAACCTGGTGCGTTTCTACGACAGCATCGACCCGCGCGTATTTGTACTCAAGCTTACGCCCGGCGTAAACCCGGGCATCCTCGACGCCCTTGCCGATAGCTACGACGCCGTGATTCTGGAGACCTTTGGCATCGGCGGTATCCCCGAGTTTGGTGAGTCGGGCGAGTCGTTCCAGGAGGCGATTTTCCGCTGGGTCGATTCGGGCCGCACCGTCGTTATGACCACGCAGGTCCCCGAAGAGGGCCTCGATCTGGGCGTTTATGAGGTCGGCCGTGCTTACGCCGATCATCCGGGTATTCTGCGCGGCGACGACATGACCACCGAGACGCTCGTGGCCAAGACCATGTGGGCACTCGGCCAGTCACGTGATGCCGCCGAGATCCAGCGCCTGTTCTACAGCCAAGTCAACCACGACCGCATCCCGATGGTGTAATCCCTAAGGCAGTTCCACTTATCGCAGCCTCAAACGACAGGTGGTCCCCCTCGGGCCGTGCAAAAATCGGAGAATTCTGCAATTTCTCCGCCGGAGGCATAGAATCGGCCGATTGTTAGACGAACTTATAAGGCGAAGAGGCCGTCTAGTAAATATTTATTCCACATTTTTATTTAGTGTGTGGATTAACTACTGTCAAAAAAGCAAAGCCAGCCGCCCGAGCTACCATCTACGGCTGAACAGGTGCTGAATACTCGCGATTTTGCACATCGCAACCAGGGGGACCCGCCCAAAGAGCGTCAATTAGCAGCGGGGAACGCCCTATTCGATACCCTCGAGAAGCTCTGACACCGTCATGCCGAGTGCGGGCGCGATCTTAAATAGAACCTTGAGCGTGATATTTGCCGTCCCATCTTCGATTCGGTCGAGGTAGGGTCGACTGATTCCTGTCGCCACACAAAAATCAACCTTGGAGATACCAAGGTCCCTGCGTGTCTCTTCGACCCGCCTGCCAAGAATCTGTTTCGCACGTTCGTCCATGCAGCCGAGTTTGAAATGGAGCCGAACATAAACGTAAACTATAGTTTACGTTTTGCCGAATACACAGGAGTTTTCTATGTCGGGTTCTTCGGTCCGCATGTACCGAGCCACGCTTCGCGCAAACAGCGCGCCGCCCAAGCTCGTCGTCGTTGAAGCAGAATGCCTTTCGCCCGATGAGCGCACAGCATTTGCATTGCTATCAAGTCGCGTCGCCGCCGTTCTGGTCCCTTGCCCGGCGCAAGGTGAACTTGCCATCCAATGCCAAGCGCACAGCTGCTCGCTCAAGCAGGCTGCCGTAATCGCAACCAGCCAACGAGGTCTGCCCCTTCTCCTGGAAGCCGGTATCGCACTTGCCCTTCGCGGCGCCGGATACGAAAACGAGGCCGCCGCCGACATGGTCTTTAAACCACGATCGAGCGGCGGCCTCGCAGCAGCCATTGAATATGTGTGCAGGCTCGTTGCCTAAAAGGACAAGCTAGAAACCAAAGCCAAAGCCCGTTCCAGTAATCGCCGAATACATAAAGTAGACGTTGATTACATTGAGGAACACGCCCGTGATGCAGCCGTTGCGCAGGTAGCGCTCGCACGCAAGACGTGCCATCACAGCGGAGTCCTCGTTGTTCTTTGCCTGGCGTCCCGCCGTAAAGTACGTCGCCACGCTCAGCAGCAGGTTGAGCACCGGCAGTGCCAGCAGCTCGTAGCTCTTACCCCAGCGCGTCACCTCGCCGGCTGCGTTAAACTTCGTTGCCACCTCGGGGCCAATGTTGGGGATCACAAACGCTGCAACCACCAGCGGAATCACCGCAAGTACGAGCAGCGCAATACCCATGTAGCCAGCTTTTTTGCCATATTTAAACATATGCGTCGTCCTTACACGTTAAAGCGGAAGTGCACGACGTCGCCATCGGCCATGACATAGTCCTTGCCCTCAATACGCAGCTTGCCGGCGGCCTTGGCGCCCTGCTCGCCGCCGAGCTCGATGTAGTCGTCATAGCCAATAACCTCGGCCTTAATAAAGCCGCGCTCAAAGTCGGTGTGGATGACGCCGGCGGCCTGCGGGGCGGTCGCGCCCTGACGAACCGTCCAGGCCTTGACCTCCATCTCGCCAGCCGTAAAGAACGACTGCAGGCCGAGCAGCTTGTAGGCTGCTTGCGCGAGCACGTCCAGGCCGGGCTGCTCCAAGCCCAGGCTCTCCAGGTAGTCGGCGGCGTCCTCGGGATCGAGCTCGGAAAGCTCGGCCTCGATCTTGGCGCAGATGGGTAGCGGCTTGACACCGTCGATGGGCGCCAGGTCCTCGTTGAGCATATCCTCGTCTACGTTGGCCACATACAGGATGGGCTTCATAGTAAGCAGGAACAAGCCCTTGGCAGCAGCGCGCTCCTCGTCGGTCATCTCCATGGATGCGGCGCGCTTGCCCTCGTTGAGCCAGGCGAGCAGGCGCTTGGCCACCTCGAACTTGGGCATGAGCTCCTTGTCGCGCTTGGCCTCCTTCTCGAGCTTGGGCAGCTGCTTCTCGAGCGTGCCCATGTCGGCCAGGATGAGCTCGGTCATGATGGTGTCGGCATCGCCGGCGGGATCGACGAACTCGCCCGTGCGGCCCACCTCACGCATGACGTTGGGGTCCTTAAAGTAGCGCACGACCTCGCAGATAGCGTCGGTCTCGCGGATGTTTGCCAAGAACTGGTTGCCCAGGCCCTCGCCCTCGTTAGCGCCCTTCACCAGACCTGCGATGTCGACAAACTCGACCGTCGCCGGCACAATGCGGCCGGGGTTGACGATGTCGGCGAGCTTTTGCAGGCGGCTATCGGGCACATCGACGATACCCACGTTGGGGTCGATCGTGGCAAACGGGTAGTTGGCGGCAAGGCCGGTCTTTTTGGTAAGCGCGGTGAACAGCGTCGACTTGCCCACGTTGGGCAGGCCCACGATACCGATGGAAAGGGACACGACAGCTCCTTTTGGTACAGGTACTTCAAACTTCATAAGTATAGCGCCGCCGCAGCATCCGGGCGAATCCGGACACCGCGGCGGCGCAAATGAAGCAGAGATGCGTGAGAGTTCTAGACAGTAGTCCTTACTTAAGCTCGGGCCAGAAATCCTTGTTGGCCTCGATGAGCTCGTCCAGGATCTGCTTAGCAACGCTTGCCGAAGGAATGGTCTTGGAGAGCGTGAGCGCCTGCCAGAGCTTCTGGTAGCTGCCCTCGACCCAAGCCTGGACAACGAGCTTCTCGACGGAAACCTGCTGCTCCATCAGGCCCTTCTGGAACTGCGGGATCGGGCCCTGGCAGATCTTCTCAAAGCCGTTGGAGCCGACGATGCAAGGCACCTCGACCATGGCCGTCGGGTCGAAGTTGGGCACAGCACCATCGTTGGGGACAATCAGCAGGAAGCGCTCGAGCGTGTTCTCGGCCAGCGCGCAGGCAAGGTCGACGATGTAGTTGGCGTGTACGTCGGGCTCAAAGCCGCCGTCCTTGGCAGTACCCTTGGCGATGATGTCGCGGCAAGCGCCAAAGACCTTCTTCTCGCGGCCGTCCATAACCTCATTGGCACGAGTGTAGTTGGGGTCAGACGTCTCGACAACATAGTCCGGGTACAGGTAGTACTTGAGGTAGGTGTTGGGAATCGTCTCGGGATCGACAGCATAGACATCCTTGGCCTTGCCGAAGGTGTGAATCCAGCTCTCCTCGACGTGCTGCTCCTTACCGGCCTCGTGCTCAATGCCGTCCAAGTAGCCGTTCTTTGCCATGTGCTCCTTAATCTGCGGCATGAGGTCGTTGCCGTCCTTGTCGTAGATCTTGCTCCACCAACCAAAGTGGTTGAGGCCGTAGTAGCTATACTGCAGCTCGCGACGATCCTTGATGCCGCACATACGGCTCATCTTATCCATGAGGTCGATCGGCATGTCGCAGATGTTGATGATACGGCTGTTGGGGCGCAGCACGCGGCAGGCCTCGGCGACGATGGCCGCGGGGTTGGAGTAGTTGAGCATCCAGGCGTTGGGGCTGTACTTCTCCATGTAGTCGAGGATCTCGATGACACCACCGATGGAGCGCATGCCGTAGGCGATACCGCCGGCACCGCAGGTTTCTTGACCAACGCAGCCGTACTTGAGAGGAATCTTCTCGTCGAGCTCACGCATGGCGTACAGGCCGACGCGGATGTGGGCAAGCACGAAGTCGGTCCCGGTGAATGCGGTCTCGGGGTCGGTGGTGTAGCTAAACTCAACCTCGGGGGCGTTCTCGTGGAAGTAGATCTCGCAGGCCTTGGCCACGGTCTCCTGGCGCTCGGCGTTGTTGTCGTAGAAGGTCACCTTGTTGACCGGGAAGCGGTCGCGCTCCTCAAGCAGCATCAGGGCGATGCCCGGAGTAAAGGTGGAGCCACCGCCGGCAATGGTCACGGCATAGTTCTTCTTGGACATGATGTCCTCCTCATTCTGGCCGCTTGCTCAATCCGTCCCCGCACGCGGCCTTGCGCGGTTTGGAATTGTTACCTAGAAGTGGAGTTTTTTATCTCTAGAATCGGCCTTGCGGTGCATACCGGCTCGCAAGGCCGATTGTTTCGATGGACGATGGTTTACAGAAGGCTCTCGAACTTCAGAAGGCTCTCGAACTTCTCGCGAACCTGCGGGACGGTAAGGCCGATGATGACCTGGATTGACTGACCTTGGACCACCAAACCATGCGTACCGATCGCCTTGAAGGAAGCCTCGGGTGCAACGACGCTCTTGTCCTTGACGTTAACGCGCAGACGGGTAGCGCAGTTAGTTACATCGATGATGTTATCCGTGCCACCGAGCAGATCGAGGATGTTCTCGGCAAGCACCAAGCGCTCATCATCTTTACTCTGGGCGACCGATTTGCCAGCAGCACCGCTCTGCTTTTGCTTGTAGTCGGCCTTGGACTTGAGCTCGACCTCAACATCATCATCCTCGCGACCGGGGGTCTTAAAGTCGAACTTGACGATCAGGAAACGGAAGACCACGACCCAAAGAGCGGTAAAGCACAGACCGACAAGGATGGAGATGGCGTACTGCAGACCGTGTGCGGCCCAAAGGGGCAGCCAGTCCCACGAGAGCATCGAGATGATGCCACCGTCGAAGATGCCAACGACGCCAAGGAGGTTTTGAGCCATGCAGCCAAGCGCTCCGAGCACGCAGTGGACGACGAACAGGCCGGGCGCGATGAACAGGAAGGTGAAGTCAAGCGGCTCGGTAATACCGCAAAGCATAGCGGTAAGGGTGACGGGAATGAGCAGAGCCTTGACGCGCTGCTTGCGCTCGGGTTTGGCGGTCATATAGAACGCAATGGCGACGCCAAGCGAGCCGAAGACTTTAGTCCAACCAGGGCAGGTATAGGCAGCCCAGGGTGCGGCATCCTTAAGAGCAATGCTCGGATCGGCAGCCAGTTGGGGCAGGATGTTGGCCCAAGCAGCAAAGATGCCGCCGTTGACCGCCGCGTTGTCATAATAGAACGGCGTATAGATAAAGTGGTGCAGGCCTGTAGGGATCAACACGCGCTCGAAGAAAGCAAAGACGCCCACGCCAAACGTACCGGCGGAAAGGATGAATCCCTGGAAGGCGGAGATAGCAGCCTGAACATGCGGCCACACCAGGCAGGCAATAAGAGCGACCGGAACCATAACGAAGAAACCGATCATATAGATGAACACGGAGCCCGAGAACACGCCCAGCCACTCAGGGAGTTCGGTGTCGAAGTACTTGTTGTGAAGCATCGTGGCGATACCAGAAATGATAAGCGCGCCCATGATGCCCATATCAAGCGTTTTGATGCTTGCGATAGTGGCAAGACCAGTACCGCTGCCCGCCTCGACAGAGTAGTCGACCCCAAAGACAGGGCCCCACTGCCCCAAGATTGTGCTTACAAAGTAGTTGAAGGTAAGGTAGATGGCCAAAGCCTCCATGCAGCAGCGAGCGTTCTGCTTGTTCGCGAGCGAGATTGGCAACGCTACGCAAAACAGCAACGGCATCTGGTTAAAGAGCGTCCAACCACCCTGGAGCAGCACATTCCAGCAATCAAACCAAAGATGACCCGCTGTGGCCATCTCGCCAAAGATCGCCTCGGTGGTAAACAACGTACCCAGGCCGACGACGATTCCGGAAAATGCGAAAAGAATTGCAGGCGTGTACATTGCACCGCCGAAACGTTGTATCTTTTGCATCATGACGGGGAATCCCCCTCCCTTCATTCGGAGCGCTGCGGTTTTGGCTTCACTCGAGACCGCAGACGCGCCGTTTGCGTGTACCTCGTGCAATAGGACGGGTGGGCCCGCTTCCCTGACTTCTTGCACTTACGTTTTATCACATGACTTATCTAGACAAGTTAGCGTAAAGACTACGGTCGGTAAACGGTCGATTATTGGCCGTAAACGGTATAAGTCCAGTATTTTGCCTGCTAAATCCGACATATCTGATGGCTGCAATTTATATTTCTTTTCTACTTGTCTAGATGTGCTTGTCTATATCTATAGACATGCCTATACTTCATTACAACATTCACCGCCACGTTAAGGAGTCACCATGAAAAGCGCGGTCTTCTATGGAAAGCACGACCTCAGAGTCGAGGAATCGGCAAAGCCGGCCGTGGGCAGGCGCGACGTTCTGATCAACGTCAAAGCTTGCGGCGTCTGCGGCACCGACGTTCATATCTATGAAGGCGACAAGGGTGCAGCCGACGTTACCCCGCCCACGATCCTTGGTCATGAGTTTGCGGGCGTTGTCGAGGCCGTGGGCAGCGACGTCGCTGGCTTTAAACCGGGCGATCGCGTGTGCATCGACCCAAACCATCCCTGCGGCTGCTGCGAACCCTGCCGCGACGGAATCAACCACTACTGCGAGCATATGACCGGTTACGGCACCACCGTTAACGGCGGCTTTGCCGAGTACTGCTCCGTCGATATGCAGCAAGTCTACAAGTTGGGCGATCACACCAGCTTTGAGCAGGGTGCTATGACCGAGCCCGTCGCCTGCTGCCTGCACGGCATCGATATGTGCAACATCAAGCCCGGCAGCACAGTTGTCGTTATCGGCGGTGGCATGATCGGTCTGCTCATGATGCAGCTTGCTAAAAACGCCGGCGCCACCAAGGTTGTCTTGCTCGAGCCTGTCGAAGGCAAGCGCGAGGTTGCGCTCAAACTCGGCGCCGACCTGGCAATTGATTCCATCCACGAGGACGTCCCGGCCCGCCTGAAGCAGGAGGGCGTCGGCAACGTCGATGTCGTTATCGAGTGTGTTGGCAAGCCCGTCACCATCGAGCAGGCCATCCAGATCGCCGGCCACAAGGCTACGGTCATGATGTTCGGCCTCACCAAGCCCGATGAGACAATCACCGTCAAGCCCTTCGAGGTCTTCCAGAAGGAGCTTGTGCTTACCTCGTCCTACATCAACCCTTATACGCAGCGTCGCGCGCTCGAGCTCATCGACTCTGGCAGGCTCGACGTATCCTCGATGGTCGCCAAGGTGGCTTCCCTCGACGAACTCGGCGCCATCCTGTCAGACCCAGCTCTGCGTGCCATGGGTAAATATATAATCGACCCCAGCAAGTAAATCACTTGACACCTGCGCGGGCGGCCCTCATCCACCGCTCGCGCACCCAGCTCTAGGAGACCGTCATGGCGCGAGCCATCTTCCAAACTATTTATGACAACGTGAAGCAGTCGATTGACGACGGCACATACGCCTATCAGAGTTATCTGCCTTCGGAGACTGAGCTCACGCAGCTGTTTGACTGTTCGCGCATGACGGTCCGTCGCGCCATCTCGATGCTTGCGGCAGATGGTTACGTGCTCCCCCAGCAAGGCAAAGGCATGCGCGTCATTCGCAACATCAGTGACGAGACGAATCGTGGTGGCGGCGGACTCGAGACCTTTAAGGAAATCGCAGCCAGCCGAGGCTTTGAGCTCAAAACGGTTACCACTGTCTTTGAGCTTCTCGTCTGTAACAAGGCACTCTCCAGGATTACCGGGTTTCCCGAAGGCTGCGAGCTCACGCGCGCCAAACGCATCCGTTATGCAGACGGACGAGCCGTGTGCTCCGACGACTCCTATTACCTAAGCTCACAGGTACCGGGACTGACACCCGAGATTGTCAACGATTCGATTTATCGTTACCTCGAAGAAGGCCTTGGCATTAAGATTGCCACGGGCAAACGCGATGTAACGATTGAGCATCCCACGCCCGAAGATGCGCGCGTGCTCGATCTCGACGACTTTAACGCACTCGCCGTTATACGCGGACAGACCTACAACGCCGACGGCATCCTTATGGAATACACCGAGACAAAGCAGGTTCCCAGCTTCTTTTTACTCCACGAAACGGTCAACCGCCGCAATAACGGCAGCGAGACCCATCAGAGCAGCATGGGCTAACCATCTATTAGTTGCGGTGGAATAGTTCCCAGAATGGCCAGCTTAAGGGCAAAACAGGAACTATTCCACCGCAACTTTTTTGGCCGGCGGGGCAGTACCTGTCCTACCGGCCATCATTTACGCTCGCTTAGCTAGTCCGCGAGCTTTTCCACTTGGTCGAGCATCTTGTTGAGCTTTTCCTTTGCCTCGGCCTTGACCTTCTCGGCCTCCTCGTGGGCCTTGGCCTTCTGAGCGGCCTTTTCCTCGGCCTCGGGGTCGACGACGACCAGATTGGACGCATCGTGCTCGACCAGCTTGAGCGCATGCTCGGGGCACACCTTGACGCAGGCTCCGCAACCTAAGCAATACGTGGACTCCAGTGCAAAGCGACCGCTTCCCACCAAATCGCAGGCAAACGTGGGGCACACGTTGACGCACTCGCCGCACGACGTGCACTTGTCAAAATCGCATTCCGGCGTGCTCACCTGCATGTTCTGGGCAAGCTCGGGGTGGTTTTGCAGCGTCGAGAGCACCAGCTGCCGCCCGTGCGTGAGCGAACGGCGACGCTTGGTCGTCGTGGTGCCGCACATGGTGTTGAGCGTGCGCTCCAGCTGGGTAATCTGATGGCGATGGGCCTTGAGCTTTTGCGTCACCGAGGCCAGCGCCGCCGTCGCCGGATTGAGCTTGGTCACCGTCAGGCCCGTGGTGCGGGCAATCTTTTCCATGTACTCCTTGCGTTCGTACTCGCGAAGCTTATGGCACTTGAGGCTCTTGGGGTCGACCTCCAAGCCCATGCCCGTGCCGGACCACTCCTCGGCCTTCGCAATCGCCTCGCCCAGAATATCCTCACCGCCGGTGTTGCGGCATTTATCGCACACGCCCAACGGCAGGTACACACTCACGTTGGGATAGTCCGCCAGTACCGAGAACCAGGTCTCGGCCGTAATATCGCCCACGCAGGCGACGACGACCTCGTTTTCGCGCGGCATGCGCTTAAGGGCGCGCGTGCAGGTGACATAGGCGGTCTCGTGGCTCGTGGCAGCAGAGACGATATCGTCATACAGGTTTTTGGGCGCCAGGCGCGGCGAGATGATCGCCTCGGTCGGGCAGGCAGCGGCGCACAGGCCGCACTTGCGACAGGAGTCGAGGATCTCAATGGCGTCTTCCTCGACCTCGATAGCGTTGACCGGGCACACGTCCATGCACGCGGTGCAGCCGCTCTTTTCGTTTTTGCAGGTCAGACACGGAATGGTGTTGCCGCGTGGGCGCTCCTTGTAGTCGGCAGGATTCCACTGCGGCGCCGACGGATCGAGTGCATCGGTCACGCCGCCAAGCGGGTTTTTAAGAAAGTCGAAACCCTTGCTGATCTCGATAATGTCATCAAACAGATCGTGTTCCTGCGCCATGCGCGGCCCCTCCCTGAGCAGTGCAAACAAGCAAGAGATAATGATACGCTATCGGCCCACGCCTCGGGCAAATTACATGCGGAGCATCTTTGCGGCAAATAGCCTATGGCCTATCGCCGCCTCGATTGCACAAGGTCAATCAAGCGCCAAACTATGCCTCGCACATGAGCTGCACGAGCTTTTGTTTGGTCACCTTGGCCTGCTCGTTGGCCATATTACGCTCGTTTCTAAAGACCGCATTTGCAACACCCTGCAGATCGCCATCGGAAATCACGCTGCACGGACCGTCCATCGACGCCGCCGTGGGGCATACGCACAACGGCAACTCGGCATAAAACGCAACGGCCTTGGCGATATCGAGCATCTTGCCGCCGCCAATACCCACCACCATGTCGCAATACTCGGCCTGGGCTTCCTTAGCCATTTCGACAACGGCCTCTTCCGTACACGGACCGTCATAAATCTTAAAGAACGGCTCGCTTAGATCTTCGTCCAGAAATCCATCGACGATCTGCCTGCACAGCCAATCCTCGGTGCCCTGGTCAAACAAGACATAGGCAGCGCAGCCCAACCATGACAAATACCTGCCTTGACGCGACAGTTCGCCCGGCCCCTGAACATACCGGCCGGGACCGCCGTAAACCATAGGAAGCGCCATACGAGAATCCGCCCTTCATCAAACAACGATTGGTGCAAAGTAACCTTGCCCCTTTGCACCATAGCAAAAAGGGGCAAAGCCATCTGTTGGCTTTGCCCCTTCCTTAGCTTGATTTACTCATCCATGAGATAGTAGTGGCCCAGTGCGTCTGCACCCAGAATGGCGTTTGCGACCATCTCGGGCGTCACCTCAAACGGCATGTTGCACATGGTGTCCTCGGGCGCGCAGGCGGCCTCGGCAACAATCATGGCCTGCTCGCGCGTAACCTCGGCAACGCCCAGCTCCTTCATCGTGACCGGTAGGCCCAGCTCAATGCAGAAGCCCAAGACTTCCTCGAGCTTCTCGGTCGGGGCATCCTCGAGTACCAGCTGGACGATAGTGCCAAAGGCGACCTTCTCGCCGTGATACATGCCGTGGCACTCGGGCAGCATCGTCAGGCCATTGTGGATGGCATGAGCAGCAGCAAGGCCCGAGCTCTCAAAGCCAATGCCCGAAAGCAGCGTGTTTGCCTCGATGATGTGCTCAACGGCAGGCGTGAGCGCACCCTTCTCCAGCGCGACCTTGGCCTTCACGCCATCGGCCATAAGCGTCTCGTAGCAGAGCTTGGCGAGCGCCAGACCAGCCATACCGCCCTTGCCGCCGGCACAAGTACCACCGTCGGCATCATGCGTCGCCTGGGCCTCAAAGTAGGTTGCGAGCGCATCGCCCATACCGGAAACCGTCAGGCGCACCGGGCTCGCCGCGATAACCGTCGTATCCATCAGGACAATGTTGGGGTTTGCCTTAAGGAAGAGGTACTTGTCGAACTGGCCGTCATCGGTGTAGAGCACCGAAAGTGCCGAGCACGGTGCATCGGTCGAAGCGATGGTGGGGCAAATGATAACCGGGGACTCCAGGTAGTAGGCAACGGCCTTGGCGGTATCGAGGATCTTGCCGCCACCGACACCGACGATGATGTCGCAACCGTTGTCGCGAGCGAGCGCAACCAGGCGATCGACCTCGCCCTTGGAGCACTCGCCGTTAAAGTCCTCAAACAGCAGCTCGGCCTTAGCCTCGGCAAAGCCGCCCTCGATCTTGGCACCGACGCGCTTCTTGCCCGAAGGCGTCACGATGACGAGGGCCTTAGCGCCGAGCGGCTCGACATAGGAACCGAGCTTGGCGAGCTCGTCCGGACCCTGGATGTACTTGCTGGGGCTATTGAAAATTGCAGCCATAACTATCCCATTCTCTAAAAGAAAAAAGAAAGGGGCTCCGTACAGATACGTGCGGAGCCCCTCGTTACGATAACAAGAGTCGATTAGAAATCGATGTCGGTGTCGTAGTAGCAGGCCTTGAGAATCTTCTCGAAGTCGGCAGCCTTGGTCTCACGCGGGTTCTCCGGCGTGCAGGCGTCCTGCTCGGCGTTCGCGGCGATCTCGGGCAGCTTGGCGAGGAACTCCTCCTCGGAAACCATCTGCGGGTTCTCGGCGTCGACCTTCACGCCACCATTCGCGTAATCCTTGATGGACTGCGGAATGTTGAGCTGGTCGTTGAGGTCGCGAATCTTCTGGACGAGCGCAGCGATGAGCTCCTCGTTGGTCTCGCCGGGAAGGTGCAGGATCTCCTTGGCCACGTAAGCGTAACGCTCGGCAGCACGGGGATCCTTAGAGTTCCACTGGATGACCTTGCCCAGGTACATGGCGTTAGCAGCACCGTGGATGATGTGGCCGTTCTCGAAGGCAGCACCGGTCTTGTGAGCCATGGAGTGAACGATGCCGAGCAGGCCCGAGGAGAAGGCGATACCGGCGATGCACTGAGCCTCGTGCATGTGCTGACGGGCCTCATGGTCGCCAGCATAGGACTTGGGCAGCCACTCGACGATCTCGCGGATGCCGTGCAGAGCGTTGGCGTCGGTGAACATAGAGGCGCAGGTGGAAACGTAGGCCTCCATGCAGTGGGTCAGAGCATCCATGCCGGTGTGAGCGCACAGCTTGGCGGGCATGGTGTAGGTGAGCTCGGGGTCGACGATGGCGACATCAGGAGTGATGTTGAAGTCGGCCAGCGGGTACTTGATGCCCTTGGCGTAGTCGGTGATGACGGAGAAGGCAGTGACCTCGGTAGCGGTGCCGGAGGTAGAGGAGATGGCGCAGAAGTGAGCCTTCTGACGCAGCTCGGGGAAGCTGAACGGCTGGATGATGTTATCGAAGGACTCCTCGGGATACTCGTAGAAGACCCACATGGCCTTAGCGGCATCGATGGGCGAGCCGCCGCCGATGGCGATAATCCAGTCGGGCTCGAACTCGCGCATGGCCTCGGCGCCCTTCATGACCGTCTCGATGGACGGGTCGGACTCGACGCCCTCGAACAGCTTGACCTCGAAACCGCCCTCTTTGAGGTCGGCCTCAACGTCCTGCAGGAACCCGCCGCGGCGCATAGAGCTGCCGCCAGAAACGATGATGGCCTTCTTGCCCTTGAGGTTCTTCACCTCGTGGCGAGCGCCCTCACCAAAGTACAGATCGCGAGGATTGGTAAAACGTCCCATACTGTGCCTCCTAAACAAGCCCCTCTTAGACTTGCGTATATAACGGAGCACCCGATTGGCTCCGTTAGGACCGTTTTGCGCGTTGCCGGCGATGACAATGCGCGATGTCTGAACGTCTCAACGCTCAGACAAACACTATTTTACCGTTCTGGTTGGTCAGTTATTCACCTAAAGCCGATAATGGTGAAACGTTTTTTCTATCCCTAAAGACCCTTGTGGGGCATTCATACTCCCAAGCTGGGCAAACGTTTTATCAGGGTTGACCACATATCCCGGGCAGGACTGTGCCCCTCCAAAATGTGCCCCGTTCGCCGCCAAAAATCGACCGTTTACGGCACTGTGATACCACTCGGTCGTCCAAGGTGCCGACATTTGTGCGACATCCGTCTTCGTGGTGCAAAGGTGCAAGTCCAAGTGCGACACCCCCGGTGTGCCACATGCGGGTAAACTAGAACCTTATATAGAGATATTTGAACCCTAACCGCAGCAAAGGAGGCCCCATGGCATTCGATCCCATTCAAGAGGATTGCCATCGCCTCGTTCTTGAGGCCTTGCGCCGCGACAATATCCCGCTCACCGACGGTGCCGCCGTAGAGCGTCTGATGGAACAATTCACCCGTAACCCCGCGCCGCTCATCGTGCACGACCGCGACCGCGCCGGGCATCTCATTGCCAAGGTCGTCGAGGCTGTCGACTACCGCATCCCCTTTATCCCCGACGACGCCCAGGCAGAGCAAGAAGAAGCTGCAGCCGAGAACATGCTCCGCGAGGCGGCCGCGCTCGATCCGGCCAACTGGGATGCCCAGCGCATGCTGACGGCGCTCACAGCCGAATCCAACGAGGAATACGTGCAGTATCTGGTGTCCAAGTGCGACGAGGTGGAGCACAATCTGGCGCTCAAGATCGCCTCGGCGCAGGACCCCTACGAGCGTGAGGCCGCAGGCGACCTGACCCGCCGTCCCTACCTGCGCTGGCTTGCTGCCTTGGCATCGCGCGCGCTCATTAGCGGCCGCTACCGCATGTCGCTGGATGCCGCGAATCGCAGCCTGGACTTTGCGCCCAACGATCCCGCTGGCGTCCGCCATACCGCGATGCTTGCCATGGCAAAGCTCGAATACCCTGCCGAGGAGCTCAAGCGTTTTCGTTCCGCCCACTCCGTACCCTATCTTGTCAACACGCCGCTGCGCCGCCGCCCCAAAGATGCGGAGCGCGACCTGGACCCGTGGACGCTCATCGCACTGATGAGCGCAGCCTGGCGCGAGCTGGATTACGAGAGCGCCGAACACTACCTGCGCATCCTGGTGCGCTCATGCCCGCACGCAGCCGAAGCACTCTACTTCCAAACCGAGTTTCCCGATGGCATCTATGCCCGCGTCAACGTAGGTCCGGGCTCCACCGATGAGCTTGTCCTTGCCCTGTCCGAGGCGACGCCGGTGCTGCAGGAGGGCCTAGGCGCGCCCGACAACGCCAGCTTTGCCGCCTGGGTCGCCACCAACGACATCGTGCGCTCCCAGATCGACGAGCGCATCCTACGCGCGGCCGAGCAGGGATTGCCGTTTAAGGGAGGAGACCTCTAATGGATCCGAGCGTCTACATCCCCGCCTATCTGGAGCGCACCTATCTGGCGTCTCACCCCGAACTCACCGATGCAGCACGCGAGCTTGTCCATAACGACATCAGCGCAAACCCCCACAAGTATGCGCAAACCGAACATGCCCAAGCGCTGCTGTCCTATGCCGGCGTTCATCGTCATTTGCTTGACAAGCTTCGTCGCATCGAAGACATGGGCAGCGACGAGGAGTTTGAGCAGACGCGCAACCGTCTGTTCGACGATATGCGCGATGAGCTGCTCAAGATCGTCCGCGTCGATGCACTTGCCGTCGATGCGCAGCTGCTCGCCATCATCCTGGCGGACACGCCCGTCGATGCCTGCCTGGGCGACCTGATGAAGCTCGAGGCGAGCACGGCCGACTACCTGCAACAGAGCGTGCCCGGGTTTGATATGGAGGCTCCGCACTACTGGGCCAATAATGTTTTGGTCGACGGTGTCACCGCAGCAGACCTTACCGTGAGCGAGCCGGCGCTTATTGGCTGGCTTCACACGCTCGAGGCCATCTCGCAGCTGTGCATGGCGAGCGCTCGTTACCGTGCTGCTGCCAACTACGCCCGCCGCGTCCTTAAGGCAGCCGGCTATCCCACCCGGGCTGCCGGCACCGTGCTGCTTGCCCTCGCCCGCTTGGAAGACCAGGACGGCTTTTTTACCCTGGCTCACCAGCTCGAGGAGCAGGTGGGAGCTGATGCACTCGAGAACTCCCCCTGGTACCTGCTCGCCCGCACGATTCTGCTGTTCAAAACAAGCAAGATGCGCCCGGCGACGCGCGCGCTGCGTGAGTTCGCCAACCGTTGCGAGGGCGGCGCGTTCTTCTTGCTAAACCCCATGTACCAGACGCCGTACCTTCCCTGCCGACCCGAGCCACGCGACCCCTGGGACCTCTCGCACCAGGCGGTTTGGGAAGCCGACGGCATTATCTCGGACACCCCCGACTTTGCCCCCTGGGCCAACGCCTGCGAAGATGTATCGCAGCTTGCCCAGGAATTTGCGCGCCGCTACGGCTTTTAGCGACGCGATCGCCCCGACCATGTCATCTATGTTAGGAACGGCTTCATGAACCTCCGCTCATCTCTCGCCTGCACCTCGAGCGATATCGCCCGCTGGGGGCTGCGCTCCGTCCTCAAACGCCAGGGCGGCGTACTCCCCGGCCGCATCGCTATGAAGATCGACCCCGAGCTGCTAAGCGACCTCGCGAGCCTGGTCGACCGCAGCGTGGTGATCACCGGTACTAATGGCAAGACCACCACCTCCAACCTCATCGCCGACGCCGTTGCCGCCAGCGGTGCTACCGTGGTGTGCAACCGTGCCGGCAACAATATGGAGCCCGGTGTGGTGGGTGCTCTGCTCGAGGCCCGCAGCGATCTCAAGCGTGTCGACGGCGGCAAGCGCGTAGGCGTTTTTGAGTGCGACGAGCTCTACACGGTGCGCGTCTTGCCCAAGCTCAAGCCGACCTACTTTGTGCTGCTCAACCTGTTCCGTGACCAGCTGGATCGCTACGGCGAGATCGACCATACCCAAGACGTCATCGCCCATGCGTTGGAGCTTTCGCCGGCAACGACGCTCATCTATAACGCCGACGATCCGCTGTGTGCCGCGATCGCCGCGCGCGTTCCCAATGCAAGCATCGCCTTTGGCATCGACGGCGCCACCAACACCGAGTCCGACCGCATTAGCGACTCGCGTTTTTGCTCGCAGTGCAATGCGCCGTTGGAGTACGACTATGTGCAGTACGGCCAGCTTGGCGCATACCATTGCCCCTCGTGCGGCTGGGCCCGCCCTGGGCTGGTCCGTCGCGTGACGGGCGTGGAGCTCGGCTGCGACGGCTACGGCTTTGACCTGGCCTTTGGATCTGCGCCCGATGCGGCTGCCGTACACATCGCCACACGCTACAACGGCCTGTATATGGTCTACAACGTAGCCGCAGCCTTCTTCGCCGCCCGCGAGCTGGGCGTGGACACCGCACGCCTGCAGCCCACGCTCGACGCCTACGTGCCAGCAGGTGGTCGCATGGGCCGTTGGAATATCGCCGGCCGAACCGTCGAGGCCAATCTGGCCAAAAATCCCGTAGGCTTCGATCGACAAATCCAGTCCATTAAAACAGCAGGTGGCAGGCTCTGCGCCTTTTTCCTGAACGACAACGACGCCGACGGCCACGATGTCTCGTGGATCTACGACGTCGACTTTGAGCGCATCGCCGACACAACGGGGCTTGTCGCCTTTGCTGGCGGCACGCGCGCGCACGATATGCAGGTACGCCTGAAGTACGCCGGCATCGACGCCGCCATCATCTCGAATATCGAGCAGGCGATTGGTGCCGTTGTGGATGAAGCCGCCGGCGACACTTTCTATGCCGTCGCCAACTACACGGCCTTTCCGCCGCTGGTAAAGGAGCTCGACGGGCTTAAGGATACCGATGCGAGCTCGGTTACCTCCTGCGCCGTAACACGCGCCGATGGGAGCGCTGTCCCCGTCGGCGTCGCGCCGGTCGAGCTCTCGCGCCCGCTGCGCATCGTCTACCTGTATCCCGATGCCCTCAACCTCTATGGCGACGGCGGCAATGTCATCGCCCTCGAGCGCCGCTGCGCCTGGCGCGGCATCCCCGTTCGCGTGGACGAAGTCCGCATGGGCGAGGTGCTCGATCTGCATGATGCCGATATCGTCATGATGGGCGGCGGCTCCGATCGCGACCAGCTGGCCGTGGCGCACGAGCTGCTCGCTCAAAAAGACAAGGTCGCGGCCTATGTTGAGGACGGCGGCACACTGCTTGCCATCTGTGGTAGCTACCAGCTGCTCGGCCGTTCGTACTATATGGGCGACGATCGCATTGAGGGCTTGGGCGTCATTGCCGCCGAAACTGTACGCGGCTCCGACCGACTGATCGGCAACGTCGCCGTCAAGACCGACCTGGCACCCGAGCCCTTTGTGGGATTCGAGAACCACGGCGGCCGCACCCTGCTCGATGCAGAGGCCACGCCACTCGGAACGTCCGTCGTCACGGGCACCGGCAACAACGGCGACGATGGCTTTGAGGGCATCATCTACAAGGGCGTCATCGGCACGTACCTGCACGGACCAGCGCTACCCAAGAACCCCGAGCTCGCCGACTGGCTCATTACCCACGCCCTCGAGCGCCGCGGCGATGCGCAGGCCACAGCCCTGCTGCCGCTCAAGCCCCTCGACGACACCTACGAGCACGCCGCCCACGACGCTGCCATGAAGCTTCTCCCCTAACGCCCCACCACCACAAAGGGGACAGGCACCTTTGTGGTGGTTTTACCCCGTCCCAGCGGTTTGTCTCAATCTGTAACATCTAGACCGTTAAAAGTCGTCTTACTGTTACAGAATGAGATGTTCGTCCCGACGCCTGCCGTCTGTCTCGATCTGTAACAGATAGAGCCGATTTGCCCGCCCAGATGTTACAGATTGAGATATTTGAAAAGCGGAATAGAAGCCTACTCCTTTGTGGTGGTTTTCCAGTTTGCCAACGATATACGCGCCGGCAAAAAAGTCTGCTATACTCTTTCCCGCTGTCCCCATCGTCTAGCGGCCAAGGACGCCACCCTTTCAAGGTGGATATCGCGGGTTCGAATCCCGCTGGGGGCACCACAGAATCTGAGAAGCCCGTTACCAATTCGGTAGCGGGCTTTTTGCTACCCATGCGCCGGGATTCGAACCCGACAGGGTGCGGAGCTGAGGAAACGCGAAGCGTTTTCCAGCGCAGCACGCAAGGAGCGAAGCGACGCGGCGAAAGCGGGCGGCGTCAGCCGCACGCGGACATCCCGCTGGGGGCACCACAGAATCTGAGAGGCCCGTTACCAATTCGGTAGCGGGCTTTTTGCTATCCATGTGCCGGGATTCGAACCCCGAGGGCATAAAATCACACTGTCAATCAAGGGCCCGTGGGCAAAAAATAGCAAATATGAGTACTGTTACCAATTTAGTAACAGCGATTTCATGCCATCAGAAGGCGATTTAGACGCCAGGGGTCCTACGGCGGAAGAATTGCAGGCGTTTATCAGCTAAGTACTTGGACATATGTTGCGTAATACTGCATATTTTGTAAAAAGATAATGCTACGGGACTTGTGACATTACTCATATTTGACGTTTTTTGCCCACGACCCCTTATTACGTGGGCGAATCAGTTGCAAAACGGACTCCAAAGCGTCCTTCGCAAACAAAAAGCCGGGGCCCGCGCGATGCGGACCCCGGCTCAATACCGTGACGATATGCTGTCCCAGTCCTACACGTAGAACAGAATGTCGTCGTAGGTCGGGACCGGCCAGTAGTCGGCGGCAACGATCTCCTCCATGGCATCCACGGCGGCGCGCAGCGTATCCATAGCGGGAACGACCTCGTGTGCGTACACATTGGCCTGCTCCTGACCATCGAGGGCCTCGGCCTTCTGATGCACGGCGTCGAGCGCCTTGATAGAGTCGTTGATGGCGGTGATGCCGTTGCAGAGCTTGTTGAGCGTGTTCTGCTCGCACTGCATGGCGGCCTCAGCACCGGCGGCACGAATAGTCTCAAGGCCCTTAGCAACCTTGGTGGCGTAGGCGGTAATGACCGGGCGATAGGTACGACGCGCCTCGCGAACCATCGTGGTAGCCTCGATGTTCATGAGCTTGTTGTACTTCTCGAGCTTGCAGTCGTAACGGCACTGGGCCTCGGCCTTAGTCAGGACGCCCGTCTCCTCAAAGAGCGCGATAGCCTTATCGGAAACAAAGGCGGGCAGGGCGTCGGCCGTGGTCTTGTTGTTGGCAAGGCCGCGCTTCTCGGCCTCAATGGGCCACTCGTCGGAGTAACCGTCGCCGGAGAACAGGATGCGCTGGTGATCGGTCAGCACCTTCTTGCAGTACTCGAGCGCGGCGTCCTGGAACTTATCCTCGGGCGTACCCTCGAGTGCGTCGGCGAAGGACTTGAGCGACTTGGCCACGGCGGCATCGAGCACCAGGTTGGAGTCGGAGACGTTCTGCTCGGAGCCGCAGGCACGGAACTCGAACTTGTTGCCGGTGAAGGCGAACGGGGAGGTGCGGTTGCGGTCGGTGTTGTCCTGCATCAACTTGGGCAGGGTATCGGCGCCCAGGTCGAGCACGCCGCGCGTGGCATGGACGGAAGCCTTGCCATCGATGATCTTCTCGACGACCTCGGTAAGCTGGTCGCCCAGGAAGATGGACATAATCGCCGGAGGAGCCTCGTTGGCGCCCAGACGATGATCGTTGCCGGCCGAGGCAACGGAGGCACGCAAGAGCTCCTGATAGTTATCGACGGCCTCGATCACCGCGGTGAGGAAGACGATGAACTGCAGGTTGTCGAGCGGGGTGTCGCCCGGGTCGAGCAGGTTCTCGGACTCGGTGCCAAGCGACCAGTTGTTGTGCTTGCCCGAACCGTTGATGCCCTCGAAGGGCTTCTCGTGCAGCAGGCAGACCAAGTCGTGACGGGAGGCGATGAGCTTCATCTTCTCCATCATGACCAGATTCTGGTCGATGGCCTCGTTGACCTCGCCATAGACAGGGGCGAGCTCATGCTGGCAAGGAGCGACCTCGTTGTGCTTGGTCTTGGCGGGAATACCAAGCGCCCACAGCTCATCGTCCAGGTCCTTCATATAGGCCGAGACGGTGGGGCGGATAGCGCCAAAGTAGTGCTCCTCGAGCTCCTGGCCCTTGCAGGGAGCAGCACCAAAGAGAGTGCGGCCGGTGATGACCAGGTCCCTGCGCTTGCGGTAAGCGTCCTTCTTGATCAGGAAGTACTCCTGCTCATCGCCCACGGAAGGAACGACCTTCTTGGGGGTCTTACCAAACAGCGCCAAAACGCGCTTGGACTCACGCGAGAGCGCGGTCATGGAGCGCAGCAGCGGGGTCTTCTTGTCCAGGGCCTCACCCGTGTAGGAGCAGAAAGCCGTGGGGATGCACAGGACATCGTCCTTGATAAAGGCAGGGCTAGTGGGATCCCAAGCGGTGTAGCCACGGGCCTCGAAGGTGGCACGCAGGCCGCCGTTGGGGAAGCTGGAGGCATCCGGCTCGCCCTGGATGAGGTTCTTGCCCGTAAACTTGGTGATGGCGGTGCCGTCGTGGTTGGGCTCGAGGAAGCTGTCGTGCTTCTCGGAAGTAATGCCCGAAAGCGGCTGGAACCAGTGCGCGTAGTGCGTCGCGCCCTTGGAGATGGCCCAGACCTTCATGGCGTGGGCAACGGCGTTGGCCACATCCAGGTCGAGCGGCTCACCGTCCTCGAGGGTTGCAGCAAGGCGCTTCCAAATGTCCTTGGGGAGGTAGTCCTTCATGACTTCCTCAGAGAACACCATGGTCCCGAAGCGGTCAGTAAGATCGGCCATACGGAACTCCCTTCGTATCGGCACCGCGTGAGATGCGGTGTTGATTACTAACGAACGAGTCATAGCTTAGACTCGCCGTGTTTCCGCGACATTACCGTTATGTTGCTGTCGCGAAACCAATCAATGAGGTTACCGCATCACAGCGGCGCTGCCGCCCTTAATGGCCAATCAACTGTATAAATTGCAGACCTCTCCCCATAGTTTAAGGGTAGTCAATTTGGGATGGGGCTCTATTAACTGGTATTTCGCATCAAATACCATTCAATATAGCCCCATCCTAGATTAACCGCTCTGTTATAGGAAATGCCGATAGCGAAGCATTTTCGATTGGTATCCCCAAATAGCGAGAGAAACTCCACCTTAGCGCAGTGGTGCTGTAGAATCCTTGCAACAAAACATCGCACCCAGGCATCTAAAGGAGCACGATATGCGCGTCGACGAGGTTTTTAAGCAGGCAGCATCCCAGGGCACCGCACCCGTTTCGTTTGAGATGTTCCCGCCCAAGGGCGAGCTAACCCTCGACACGGCTCGCGAAGTGGCAGGCAATCTGTGCAAGCTTTCGCCGAGCTTTGTCTCGGTCACCTGCTCGGCCGGCGGCTCGGGTAACGGTGCCACCACCGCCCCCATCGCGCATATGATTTCGAGCGAATTCGATACGCCCTCGGTAGCGCATCTCACCTGCGTGGGCCGCACCCACGCCGACATCGCCGCCAAGATTGACGAGTATCGCACCGCCGGCGTTGAAAACATCCTGGCCCTGCGTGGTGATCTTCCCGCTGGCGCGACTGAGGACGACAAGCCCGCCTCGGACTACGCCTACGCCCGCGACCTCATCCCCGAGCTCGTTGACGCCGGCTTTTGTGTGGGCGCCGCAGCCTACCCCGAGGGCCACATTGCCTGCGAGGACCTCAACGTCTCGGTCGAGCACCTCAAGCAAAAGCAAGATGCCGGCGCAAGCTTCTTTGTGACGCAGCTCTTTTTTGACAACGAGTGCTTCTACCGTTTTCGCGAGCTTGCCGACAAGGCCGGCATCACCGTGCCCATTACCGCGGGCATCATGCCGTTTATGGGCAAGTCGCAGATCAGCCGCATGGTCTTTATGTGCGGCGCGTCGCTGCCCTCCCCCGTCATCAAGATCCTTGCCAAGTACGAGAACGACCCCGAGAGCCTGCAGGCAGCCAGTGTAGATTATGCTGCTCGTCAGCTTTGCGACCTTAAGGAGCACGGTGCCGACGGCCTGCACCTGTACACTATGAACCGTCCTGCGATCGCCGCGACCATTATGGAGCGCCTGGGGTAATGGAAAAACCGCACGTCGATACAACCGTTGTTGAAGTGCCGGCCGACCTTGCGTCGCCGGCGCTTTACCGTATCGACGCTGCCCACCACCCTCGTGTCGACCGCGCCGAGATGCTGCGGTATCTGGGCTACGGCGGCCAGCAGATTGAGCCCGAGCTGTCGCAGCGTATTGAGCTTGTCGTTGAGCGCTTAGAGCTGGATATCGAGCCCCGCGGCGTGCGACGCGTGTTTGCCGTCGATGCCACGGGCGTCGACGAGCAGGGCGAGCCCTGCATCCGCTTGGTCGGCACCAACGTTGAGCTGCGGGGTCGTGATATCTATCGCCACCTTAAGGACGCCCGCCTGGCGGCGCTCATGGCATGCACCCTCGGGATGTCTGCCGAACGCCGTCTGCGAACCACCGGAACCCAGCAACCCCTGGAGGGCGCCGTGCTCGACGCCGCGTGCTCCGCTTACGTGGAAGCCGCCGTTGAGCAAATGGACCAGCAGGTCAAGACGGACGCCGCCGTTCATGGGCTCGCCGGCAACTGGCGCTTTAGTCCCGGCTACGGCGACTGCCCGCTCTCGGCCCAGCGCTCGATCGTCAATGCGCTCAACGCCACGCGGCTCATCGGGCTTACCGTCACGCCTACCAGCCTGCTCATGCCCACCAAGAGCGTGACCGCGGTGATTGGTCTGTTCGACGGCGAAGTCCACGACGCCCAGAGTCGCCCCGCCTGCAATATCTGCCGCATGCGTGAGCACTGCCGCTTCCGCGCCGCCCACACCACCTGCTATTCCAGCCATTAGGAGCCATCGATGTTTACTCCGCTTATCACTCATGATCTGGACGGTGCCGCGCTGGCGGCACCTGTCAATGCTGCGCGCTGCAACGGCGCCGCGTACAAGACGCGCACGATTGACGACCTGCACATTAAGGATGACCGTCTGCGTGCCGCCATCGAAGGCACCGGGCACCTGCTGTTTGACGGCGGCATGGGCACCATGCTGCAGGCCGCCGGCATGAAGGCAGGCGCCCTGCCCGAACTGCTCAACTTTGAGGAGCCTCAGGTCATTACCGATATCCAGCGTCAGTACGTCGAGGCTGGCTGTGACGTGATCACCGCCAACACCTTTGGCGCCAACGCCCACAAGCTCGACGGTGCCGCCACCGTGGCAGACGTCTTTGCCGCGGCCGTCGCCTGTGCCCGCGCGGCCGGCGCCCGCTACGTCGCCGGTGACATCGGCCCCATCGGCGCGCTGCTTCGCCCCCTGGGTACCCTCAGCTTCGACGAGGCTTATGACCTCTTTGCCGAGGAGGTGCGCGCCGGCGTCGATGCGGGTGTGGACCTCTTTATTATCGAGACCATGACCGACCTTGCCGAAATCAAGGCCGCCGTCCTCGCCTGCCGCGAGAACTCCGACCTGCCCGTCTTTGCCACCATGACCTTTGAGGAAGACGGTCGCACCTTCTTGGGCACGAGCCCCGAGGTCGCCGCCATCACCCTCGACGCCATCGGCGCCGACGTCCTGGGCATCAACTGCAGCCAGGGCCCGGCCGAACTCCGAGGACTCGCCGCGCGTATGCTCACCGTCACCGACAAGCCCATCATGGTGCAGGCCAACGCGGGACTGCCCCGCGTGGACGACGACGGCAATACCGTCTTTGACATCCAAGCCCCCGAGTACGCCGAGGCCGTCGCCGGCATGATCGAGGACGGTGTGAGCGTCGTCGGCGGATGCTGCGGTACCACGCCCACGCATATGGCGGCACTTCGCACCCTCATCGACAACCACACGCCCAGCCCGCGTCACCGCAAGCCCAGCATGTCGGTCACGAGCGCCCAGACGGTCGTGGACCTCCCCTGCGACGGCCACAAGATCGCCGTCATCGGCGAGCGCATCAACCCCACCGGTAAAAAGCGCCTGCAGCAGGCACTGCGCGACGGCGACCTGGACTACGTCGTGAGTCAGGGCATCAGCCAGCAGGAGCAGGGCGCCGACATCCTGGACGTCAACGTGGGCCTGCCCGAGATCGACGAGGTCAAGGTCATCCAGCAAGCGACCGAGCAGCTCCAAGGTTCCACGCTGCTGCCGCTGCAGATCGACTCCACCGACCCCGCCGCCGTCGAGGCCGCCGTGCGTCGCTACGCCGGCAAGCCCATCATCAACTCGGTCAATGGCAAACAGCAGATCATGGATGAGATCTTTCCGCTGGTCGCCCACTACGGCACCAACGTCGTCGGCCTCACGCTCGACGAGGGCGGCATCCCCGATACCGCCGAGGCCCGCTTCGCCATCGCCGAGCGCATCGTGGCCGAGGCCGCCCGTTACGGCATCGGCCCGGACCGCATCCTCATCGACTGCCTGGTCATGACCGCCTCGACCAACCAGCGCCAGGCTGAGCAGATTCTACGTGCCATGTCCCTGTGCAAGGAGCGCCTGGGCGTCAAGTGCGCACTCGGCGTATCGAACATCAGCTTTGGCCTGCCCGCGCGGCAGCTGCTGGGCTCGGTCTTTTTGGCCGCCGCCTTTGGTGCAGGTCTGGATGCCCCCATCATGAACCCGGGTTCCAAGCGCTTTATGGATACCGTCTACAGTTATCGCGTCCTGAGCGTTGAGGACGAGGGCTCGACCGGATACATCGAGCGCTACGCCGGCTGGACCGATCCGTACAAGATCGCCGCGAACCCGGCGGCCGCTCAGTCAGCATCGAGCGATGCCGCGGCTGCCGCAAGCACTACCGCAAGCGCCGATGACGACCCCATCCGTCACATGGTCGTCTCGGGCCGCAAGGGCGAGATCGCGGACGAGACCGAGCGTCTGCTGGCAGATCACGACGCCATGGACCTCATCAACAACCACTTTATCCCCGCCCTCGACGAGGTTGGCGTCCTCTTTGACCAGGGCAAGTTCTTCTTGCCGCAGCTCATGGCCTCGGCCGAGGCCGCGCGCGTGGGCTTCGATACCATCAAACGCCTGATGCCCGCCGGCGAGATTGCCGACAAGGGTAAGATCTGCGTGGCCACCGTCAAGGGCGATATCCACGACATCGGCAAGAACATCGTCAAAATGCTGCTCGATAACTACGGCTATACCGTCTTTGACCTAGGCCGTGACGTCGACCCGCAGGAGGTGCTCAGGACCGTACAGGAGCGCGACATCAAGCTCGTCGGCCTCTCGGCGCTTATGACCACCACGGTCGTCGCCATGGAGGAAACCATCAAGCTGCTTCATGCCGAGGTGCCGGGCGTCAAGATCATCGTGGGCGGCGCCGTGCTCACCCCCGAATACGCAAAGCAGATCGGCGCGGATTACTACGCCAAGGACGCCGCCGAGAGCGCACGCATCGCCGAAGAGGTCTTTGGGCAGTAACACAACGGAAACAACCGAGCACCAAAACGTGCCGCACGCGCCACTTGGCACGTGCGGCACGTTAGAATAGACAAGACTATGCTCGTTTTGGCAGATAGGAGCGCAAGGATGGCGATCACGCCCGCAGAAATCGCGGAAACCCGCGGCATGGTTGAGGAGCAGAACCTCGACATCAGGACCATCACCATGGGTGTTTCGCTCATGGGTTGCGGCGACGAGAACCTCGACCGCACGTGCACGAAGATCTACGACCACGTGACGCACACGGCTGAGCACCTGGTCGAGACAGCCGAGAACCTCGAGCGCGAGTACGGTATCCCCATCGTCAACAAGCGCGTTTCCGTCACCCCGGTGGCGCAGATCGCCGCGTGCTGCAAGGATGAGGACCTCACCCCCATCGCGCATGCCCTCGACCGCGCGGCTGAGACGCTCGGCATCGATTACCTGGGCGGCTTCTCCGCACTCGTCCAGAAGGGCATTGGCGACGCCGACCGCCGCGTCATCCAGTCCATCCCCCAGGCGCTCGCTACCACGAGCCGCGTCTGCTCCAGCGTCAACGTCGCCAGCCTGCGCGCCGGCATCAACATGGACGCCGTGCTTATGGCCGCCCAGACCATCATCGATGCCGCTAAACTCACGGCCGACCAGGACTCCGTCGGCGCCTCCAAGTTTGTCTGCTTTGCCAACATGGTCGAGGACTCCCCGTTTATGGCGGGCGCCGTCCACGGCGGTGGCGAGGCCGACGCCGTCATCAACGTAGGCGTTTCGGGCCCCGGCGTTATGGCCGCGGCCCTGGAGACGCTGCCCGATTCTGCATCGATGATGGAAGTCGCCGAGAAGATCAAGCAGACCGCCTTTAAGATTACCCGCGCCGGCGAGCTCATGAGCCGCGAGGCCGCCCATCGCCTGGGTGTCGAGAAGGGCATCGTCGACCTGTCGCTGGCTCCCACGCCTGCCATCGGCGACTCCGTTGCCCGCATCCTCGAGATCATCGGTGTTGGCACCTGCGGTGGCCCGGGCACGACCTGCGCACTCGCCATGCTCAACGATGCCGTCAAGAAGGGCGGCGTCATGGCAAGCTCCAGCGTGGGCGGTCTCTCCGGCGCCTTTATCCCCGTGTCCGAGGATGCCGGCATGATCGCCGCCGTCGAGGCCGGTGCGCTTTCGCTCGAGAAGCTCGAGGCTATGACCTGCGTGTGCTCCGTCGGCCTGGACATGATCGCCATCCCCGGTGACACCCCGGTCGAAACCATCGCCGGCATCATCGCCGACGAGATGGCTATCGGCGTCATCAACAACAAGACCACGGCCGTCCGCGTGATTCCCGCCATCGGCAAGGGCGTGGGCGATTGCGTCGAGTACGGCGGCCTGTTCGGCCGTGCGCCCATCATGCCGGTGAACCCCAACGCCGGCACCGTGCTTGCCCACCGTGGTGGACGCTTCCCGGCACCGCTGAACTCGCTGAAGAACTAGCTGAGGGTTCGGGCGAGGAGCCCCGCCGTCGGGCGGCAGACATATAAGGTCGCCTGCTCGGACAGTCCTGACTCGCACGGAGAGCACATTAAGTGCTCTCCGGCTCGTGCGGAACTCGCGATCG
>OCPY01000199.1_pt1 | contig 54574 bp, 34 predicted proteins | sample 1538821 | NCBI WGS metagenome assembly OCPY01 (sample SAMN04571728, study PRJEB22368) | human gut metagenome | biome: human gut; material: stool | host: Homo sapiens | place: Luxembourg | collected 2012-12-07 | reverse complement strand
CCCAAGAGGTAGGGGCAAGCCCCTACCCTAAATATGAGCCCCTTTCAGGGGCGCTGCCGCCTCTTTACCAACCTTGATTTTAATGGAATTTTGAACACCCTACCTTAGGCGGTTCCTTCGAAAAGCGTCATTACGCGGAGGAACCGCCACTTTAATTTAAGGCAGAATCGTTCTCTGTCTTGGTGAAACTGTCGCCTCGATTTTCGGGCGAATCCCGCCTCGAAATTGGCAAATTCATCTACTTAGTAATGTTAAACGAAATCGCGTGCTCCTCTTGGTTTTTGGCTGGCATATTCGGCCTTACCCATTTCTGCAAAACAAAAATGTGTTAAACTCAAGGAAAACATAGTGAAGAGATAAAAAAATATTTACCTTTGCATCGCAACGGGTACACTCTGACGTGTGCGACCGGAAAACACGTGGCAAATGCTTCTGCAACACGAAGCCGATGCTAACAATTTTAGAATCTACAAACAAAAATACGACGAAATAATTATGAAATTATTTGCAATCTCTCGAACCCTCCGCACTGGGCTTCTGGGAGCCGCTGTCGCTTTGGGGCTTTCGGCCTCATTCACCAGCTGTTCGGAAGACATCAACGAAGGGGATTACGCCATTGCCAAGAAGCAAACGGTGACAGAGTATTTGAAGAGCCAACCGCAGTTCACTGACATCTGTGCGCTCTTCGAACGTGTGAAACTCGGAAATTCAGCCGATGCCTCTGTGCTCGCCAGCGTGATGTCTGCGCGTGGAAACTATACTGTCTTCGCGCCAAACAACGAAGCCGTTGAGGCTTACATGCGTAAGGTGGGTGCCAATTCTTTGGCTGAGCTTTCTGACGAAGATGCAGGTATCATCGCCTTGAACTGTGTGATTGACAACGGTTCGGAATCTGCTTATGAAACTGCAGACTTCCCAACGCCGGGTACTTTTGCTTATTCCAACTTGAACGACCGTACGCTTACCAGCTCTATGGATACCATCGGCAACGACATCGTTTATGTGATCAACGGTACGTCGCAGGTGGTGAAGGCCGACGTGGAACTTTCAAATGGTATGGTTCACGAAGTGAGCACCGTTATTTCTCCGTCTGCCGATAATCTTGGCCAGCGCATTGCAGATGCCGACAATATGAAAATCTTCGCACGCCTCTTGCAGGAGACGTCGTGGGCCGACTCCATCACGGGTTATCGCGATGCTGAATATGAAAAGCAAAACTATCAGGAAATAACCGACTATCGTTTGGCTACTGAGCCGAACCACATAATTCGTCGCCCGATTCACCGCTATATCGGTTACACCGCCCTCGTTGAGCCCGACTCAATCTATGAGCAGAAGTGGGGTATCAGCGCAACGCTTGATGCCGAGGGTAATATCACCAACTGGGACCAGATTTATCCAATCATCAAGGCTAAGTGTGAAGCTCACTACACCAATGGCAGTGACGACGTGAAGAATCCGGATAACGCCGTGAACCAGTTCGTTGCTTACCACATCATGAAGGGCTCTATGGCTTACGATAAGTTCGTTCGTCACCTCAACGAGTACAACTATAAGTATGGTGATATCAAGAATCCTCAGACCAAGAACTGTCCGACAGACGTTTGGAACTACTATGCGACGATAGGTCCTCACTCAGGTCTCATTAAGATTGTTCAGGCCGGTGACGGTGGTGACAATGGTGACCCCGATCACAAGATTTATGCCAACCGTGTCTGCACTTACGATACTGAGCCTGACGGTGATTATCACGTGAAATCAGTTGACTATAGAGGTTTCTTGATTTCTCCAGACAATGGCAAGAACGACAACAATGCCCAGAATGGTTTCTACTTCCCAATCGACGACATCCTTGTTTATAACATGGATATGCGTCAGAAACTCGGTGGCGAACGTATGCGTATTGACATCTGCACCATGTTGCCAGAAATGCAGAGCAATAAGCTGCGCGGTCAGGACTACCGCCTCTTCCCGTTGGGATTCTTCGATAATATCATGAATGAATCTGCCGACACGAAGATCACTTATATCTGCGACCAGGGTGGTGGTGAATGGAATGACTATCAGGGCGACGAGATGCTCTTCTGCGGCCTCTTCGACTTTACGCTTAAATTGCCTCCAGTGCCAGTTGATGGTACTTACGAAATCCGTATGGGTGTCGGTATGAACCCGATGCGTGGTATGGCCCAGATTTATTTTGGTAGCGAGCCTTATAAGCTTTCTCCTGCTGGTCTGCCTTACGATATGCGCCAGACGGTTAACGCCAACAACACCGAGATTCCTTGGGTGGCTGATACTGACGACCAGTCGGTCAACGCAGAAAACGACAAGAATATGCGTAACCACGGTTATATGAAGGGTCCTCAGTACTTCACCATCACCAATGGTAAAGCCGACACTCCAGTGCGTGGACGTAGCGGCAACGTGGCTTGTGTTCGTCGTATCATCGTTACGGCCGACATGAAGTCTGGACACCCTTACTACTTGCGCTTTAAGTCAGCCTTGAAGAAGCTCGACTCTCAGTTCTTCCTCGATTACTTTGAAATCGTTCCTACAAGCATCTACAACGGCGTACAGCCTGAAGATATTTGGTAAGATACTCCCTCGGACAATCCTTTGCGGGATTTCTGGAATGATAGATAGAAAGCTCCGCGTAGCAACACCTGCTGCGCGGAGCTTTTTGCGTTATATGCGGTGGGGTGTTCAAAATTCAGAAACTACAAGGTTGGTAGAGAGGCAACAGCGCCCCTGAAAGGTAGGGTGTTCAAAATCAAGATAAATCTCTGCGCGTTTTTGAACCAAACAACAAGTGGCAAAGCATGCGCACATGATAAACGAACAAAGTGCGAAAAGGAGCGCCCTGAAAGGGCAACCAGTTCAGAGCCCAGGGCAACGCCCTGGGTACCAATGTATAAACGCCTACGCCCTGTAAGGGCAAAAGTATGAGCGAACGGCTGGCTTTTACTTTTGCCCTTACAGGGCGTAGGGAATGGGAACATGGTACCCAGGGCGTTGCCCTGGGCTCTGGACTTGTTGGGCTTTCAGCCCGCGCAGGGCCGCAGACAAGGCTTTTGTTGCATAATCTTCACCAACTTAATATTTCGATTTTGAACACCCTACCTTACAGGGGCAGAAGCGAGAATCGATGAGCTACCCCCCCCCATCTCTCGCCGCAGCTCGTCGATTCTCGCAAACAAGGGTAGGAGGGTGTTTTAAACTCTTTTCCTGCGCATTTTATGCTGTGTTTGGAGGTGGAGTGTTGGGGAGAATGAAAAAATGCCGTAGAAGGCGCGTGGCATGTAAATAAAACTGCCTTGCAAGTCCCTTTGTCTGAGAAAAAAATCGTATCTTTGCAAAGAATAGCAAGGACTTGAAAGTGTGGTCTTTGGCGATGGCGAAATGCGTCGCAGAAGCGTCCAAAATGCCTTTTAAAAGGGCGGTTTGGTGCACGGAAGGCGGCGAAGCACCTTCCCAAAGACTGGAATACTTCGTTGAAGTCGGCGGAATGCACCGTTGAAAGACGCGTGCCGCACTTGCAGGTTGCAAAAAATAGAAAACAAGAAAGAGGTCTGAGACCTGATTTTGATATAAGAATATGGAAGAAATCGAAAAGAACAGTGGCAATTATTCCGCCAGTAATATCCAGGTGCTTGAAGGCTTGGAAGCTGTGCGCAAGCGCCCTGCCATGTATATCGGCGACATCAGTGAGAAAGGTTTGCACCACCTCGTTTATGAAACCGTTGACAACTCTATCGACGAAGCACTCGCAGGCTATTGCACGCACATCGAAGTGACCATCTGCGAGGATAATTCAATCATCGTCCAGGACAACGGACGTGGTATCCCTGTGGATATGCACCCGAAAGAAAACCGCTCCGCGCTCGAAGTGGTCATGACCGTGTTGCATGCCGGCGGTAAGTTCGACAAAGGCTCCTACAAGGTCTCTGGCGGTTTGCACGGCGTCGGTGTTAGCTGCGTCAACGCGTTGTCGAAACACATGAAGTCGCAGGTGTTCCGCGATGGAAAGATCTATCAGCAGGAATACGCCAAGGGACATCCCCTCTATGCCGTTAAGGTGGTGGGAGAGACCGAATTGCGCGGTACGCGTCAGCATTTCTGGCCAGATGACACCATCTTTACGACCACCACTTATAAATATGACATCCTTGCCAACCGCATGCGCGAACTGGCCTACCTCAATGCAGGCATCACCATCACGCTGACCGACGAGCGCAAGGACGACGAAGGCAATATCCGTCAGGAAGTGTTCCATTCCGAACACGGTTTGCGCGAATTTGTGCGCTACATCGATTCCTCTCGTGTCCACCTCTTCAATGACGTCATCTATCTCAATACGGAGAAGGCTGGCATCCCCATTGAGGTGGCCATCATGTACAACACTTCGTACAGCGAGAATCTCCATTCCTACGTCAATAACATCAACACGATAGAAGGCGGTACACACTTGACCGGCTTCCGCATGGCCGTGACCCGCGTGCTCAAGAAATATGCCGAAGACACGGCCGCCAAGCAGCTCGAGAAAGCCAAGGTGGAAATCGCTGGTGAAGACTTCCGCGAAGGACTCACGGCCGTTATCTCCGTGAAGGTGGCCGAACCGCAGTTTGAAGGACAGACCAAGACGAAGTTGGGCAACAGCGAAGTGGCCGGTGCGGTGAATCAGGCCGTGGGCGAAGCCCTTTCCAACTATCTTGAAGAGCATCCGAAAGAAGCCAAACTCATTGTCGATAAGGTCATTCTTGCCGCCACTGCTCGTGTGGCCGCCCGAAAAGCGCGTGAGAGCGTGCAGAGAAAGAGCCCGATGTCGGGAGGTGGTCTGCCAGGCAAGCTATCAGACTGCTCGTCGAAAATCCCTGAAGAATGCGAACTCTTCCTCGTCGAGGGAGACTCTGCAGGCGGTTCCGCCAAGCAGGGTCGTAGCCGCTCAACGCAGGCCATCCTTCCGCTCCGTGGTAAAATCCTCAATGTGGAAAAAGCCATGTGGCACAAAGCCTTTGAGAGCGACGAGGTGAACAACATCATCCAGGCACTTGGCATCCGCTTCGGTGTTGATGAAGAAAGCAAGGTGGCCAATATCGAAAAATTGCGTTACCACAAGGTCATCATCATGGCCGATGCCGATGTCGACGGTCAGCACATCGCCACCCTCATCATGACGCTCTTCTTCCGCTATTTCCCACAGGTCATCCAAGACGGTTACCTCTACATCGCCATGCCGCCGCTCTATCGCTGCAAGAAAGGCAAGGTGGAGGAATACTGCTATAACGATGCCGACCGCCAGCGCTTCATTGAGAAATATGGTGACGGCACAGAAAACAGCATCCAGACACAGCGCTACAAAGGTTTGGGAGAAATGAACCCGCATCAGCTTTGGGAAACCACCATGTGCCCTGAAACGCGTATGCTCAAGCAGGTGACCATCGAGAATGCCGCCGAAGCCGACTATGTCTTCTCCATGTTGATGGGTGACGATGTTGGTCCGCGTCGCGAATTTATCGAGCGCAACGCCACATACGCCAAGATTGATGCCTAAGTAATGGTCTTATTACTAAGCGTTTGGCTGGTGTCTTCCGTTGTCTTGCACGATAAATCCCAATTAATTGATTTCCAGCACCGCTTTTGTCGGTGCACAACCTATATACTCAGTTTTCGCTATCAAGCGATTCATTGCTCGAAAGAGAACAATGTTCCATTCCACGAGCGTCCGCCATTCTGTGAAGAAGTGCTGGTGCTCAAAATGGAAGCTCTTTTAAAATTGCATAGCATCCGTCATTCTGCGAAGAAGTGCGGGTGCTTTTTTTATGCGCCTGCCGCGGCGGTGCCCCTGAAGGTAGGTGTTCAAAATCCAGAACCCCCCCAAGGTTGATAGAGAGGCGATAGCGCCCCTGAAAGGGGCAGCAGTGCAAGGGGCACCGCGCGGACATTTGGCGGAGGCCTGGGGCGAAGCACTGTAGCTCACTTTGCTCGCAAAGTGAGGGGAGCGAATATTGTGGCGGCCAAGCACGAGCTGAAAATCCAACAAAGTCATGCCCCAGAGCGCTGGTCATGTTCGCTACGTGTTCGTGGCCCTCACTTTGCGAGCAAAGTGAGCTACAATGCTGGCGCCGCAACAGACGATTATGCGGGCCAGTGCAAATCTCCGCTGCGAGGGCGCTACCGCTAACCTTTGATAATTGAATATTGAACACCCTGCCTTTGGTCGCCTCTTTATTGCAAGAGCAAGGGGATAGGCAGGGCGCAAACGGCAAGCATCGCCCGTTGGTCTTTCGCAACTGTCGCGTTCTCTATCCATCCCCCTCCGTGTGCAAAAAATAGGCTGCAAAAATAAAAATCCTATATATATAAGGTGTAAAAGCGTTTTTTTTCATACTTTTGCGGGCAAAATAGAAAAACTGCAAGTGGGCGCTAAGCGTTGAATTTGAGATTTCTCCCCGATACCTTCTTACCTTCCGAGACGAAAAAAAGGCACTCCACAGCCTAAGCCTTTCCCTTGTCAGAGCGGAGCGGAAATGGTTGTCGGGGAAATCAGGCAGGTGCCTACTCCTTTTTCAAAGTAGGAAGTCAGAATCAAATTTGTATTCATAACGTGCCATCGGGACGCAGACTCACCACCCTTCGTTGAAGGGACAATGCCGACATTGCAACTGAAAACAGTGTAGGCAGATGCCTTCGAGAGGATGTTCTGGATATGAATATAATATGAATACCTACTCAATGTAATACTGAAACCAACCTATGCAAAAGAACTTAGTAATCGTTGAGTCACCGGCAAAAGCCAAAACCATTGAGAAATTCCTTGGCGAGGACTTCAAGGTGATGTCAAGTTACGGACACATACGCGACCTGAAGAAGAAAAACTTCGGCGTTGACCTCGAAACCTTCAAGCCGGAGTATGAGATTCCGGACGACAAGAAAAACGTGGTCAAAGAACTTCGCGCACAAGCCCGGAAAAGTGAGGCCGTGTGGCTCGCATCCGATGAGGACCGCGAGGGAGAAGCCATCTCGTGGCACTTGGCAGAGGTGTTGAAAATCAATCCGCAAGAATCCAAGCGCATTGTTTTCCATGAAATCACCAAGCCCGCCATCCTCGATGCCATTGCCCATCCGCGACACATCGACCTCAATCTTGTCGACGCGCAGCAGGCCCGCCGCGTGCTCGACCGCTTGGTCGGTTTCAAACTTTCGCCGGTGCTCTGGCGGCGTGTTCGCCCGAGCCTCTCGGCAGGCCGTGTGCAGAGCGTTGCCGTTCGTCTCATCGTTGAACGTGAGCGCGAGATAGAAGCCTTCCAAAGCGAAGCCAGCTACCGTGTGACGGCCGTGTTCACCCTTCCCGAAAGCGGAAAGACCCTGCGTGCAGAGCTCTCCAAGCGTTTTCCAACGGAGGAAGCCGCAGCCGACTTCCTCGAACAGTGTAAAACGGCCACTTTCACCATCAAGGCCGTCAACACCCGTCCAGCAAAACGCACGCCAGCACCGCCCTTCACCACTTCCACCCTTCAGCAGGAAGCAGCCCGCAAGCTCGGTTTCCCCGTGGCCATGACCATGCGTGTGGCCCAGGCATTGTATGAAGCCGGATTGATCACTTATATGCGTACCGACTCCATGAACCTTTCAGACCTCTGTCTGAACGCCTGCGGACCGGTCATCACGGAGAAAATGGGCGCCGAATACCATCAGCGCCGCCATTACCACACGCACGCCAAGGGCGCACAGGAGGCCCACGAAGCCATCCGTCCGACCGATATGCGTCGCGAAACCATTTCCGGTTCTTCACAAGAGAAACGCCTTTACGACCTCATCTGGAAACGCACCATCGCCTGCCAGATGGCCGATGCGCAGATGGAGAAGACAACGGTCAGCATTGATGTTGCCAGCGCCTCTCTCAATATAAATTCTTCAAGCAACGAATGCTTCGTGGCCAACGGAGAAGTCATCAAGTTTGAAGGCTTCCTCAAAGTCTATCGCGAGAGCCAGGAAAACGATGGCGACCTCGAAGAAGACACTTCCATCCTCCCGCCAGTGAAGGAAGGAGAAACGCTCACAGCGCAGGAAGTCACGGCCAGCGAGCGTTTCACGCAGCAGCCCCCGCGATACACTGAGGCCTCCTTGGTGCACAAAATGGAAGAACTCGGCATCGGCCGTCCTTCCACCTACGCCCCCACTATCTCTACCATCCAGCAGCGCCAGTATGTGGCGAAGGGAGAGAAAGAAGGCACGCCGCGAGAATATCGCGTCTTGAAACTCCAGGGCGACATGGGAGAAATCACCAAGCAGATCAATACAGAAAAAACCGGTTCGGAGAAGGGCAAACTCGTCCCGACCGACATCGGCATCGTGGTCAATGACTTCCTGGCGGAGAACTTCCCAGAAATCATGGACTATAATTTCACGGCCAACGTTGAGAAAGACTTCGACGCCGTGGCCGACGGAGAGAAAAACTGGACCGAACTCATTCGCCACTTCTACGAAGACTTCGAACCCCAGGTGGAGAAAACCCTCAACCAAAAGACCGACCACAAGGTGGGAGAGCGCGAATTGGGCGTCGACCCCGTGTCGGGCCGCGTCGTATCGGTGAAAATCGGCCGCTTCGGTCCGATGGTGCAGATGGGAGTGGCCAGCGATGAGGAAAAGCCCACGTTTGCCACACTGCCGCCGCAGTTCAGCCTGTCGAGCATCACGCTCGAAGAAGCCCTCGAGCTCTTCAAGCTCCCCCGCACCCTCGGCACCTTCGAAGACGCTCCGGTGGTGGTCAATGCAGGTCGCTTCGGCCCCTACGTGCTCCACAACAAAAAATACGCCTCGCTCGACAAGGGCGAAGACCCCATGAGCGTCACCCTCGAGCGTGCCATTGAACTCATCCTTGCCAAGCGTGAGGCTGAGGCCAAGAGCCATCTCAAGTCCTTCGAGGAAGAGCCCGATATGGAAATCAAAAACGGTCGCTACGGCCCCTACATCGTCTTCAGCGGAAAGAACTACAAGATTCCTAAGGCACAGGCCGACAAAGCGGCGGAGCTGACGCTGGAAGAATGCCGCCAGATTATCGAGCAGGAGCAGAAAAAGCCAGCCAAAACAACGCGCAAGCGCACCACCACCCGCGCCAAAAAACAATAAGCATTCATGAAGAGCATCACCCTCATCGGCTACATGTGTGTCGGGAAGACCACTGTTGGGAAAGCCTTGGCCAAAAGCCTCGGCTGCACGTTCTACGACCTCGACTGGTACATCGAAGAGCGTTTCCACAGCAAGGTCTCGCAAATCTTCGCAGAGAAAGGCGAAGAGAAATTTCGCGACCTGGAGCAGCGCATGCTCCACGAAGTGGCGGAGTTTGAAAACATCGTGCTCTCGTGTGGCGGCGGCACGCCGTGTTTCTTCGACAACATGGACTATCTCAATAGCGTCTCCGAGACCTTCTATCTGAAAGCCTCTCCCGAAACGCTCTGCCGCCACATCGCCATGAGCCGTGGCGACCGTCCGCTTCTCAAAGGCAAATCGCCCGAAGAAATCCGTGCATTTGTCGAGCAGCAGTTACAGGCGCGTGAGCCCTTCTATGAAAAGGCCAAACACGTGGTGGACATCAATGTGCTCGACTCCTTCGAGAAGATCAACGACATTGCCAAAATCATCCGCCACACACTCAATCTTTAGTAATGTTGAAAGAATAAGTTCCGCAATTTTGCACCTGCATTTTTGAGCTATTTTTGAGCTTATTCGAAGGAGCAATGCGAGCATTGTGACTGAGAATAAGTTCGAAAAGAGCCGAAAAGGCAGGTGAGTAAATAGAATACTACTTGCCAACGGCAAAATTGCGGAAATTATTTTTTCAATATTACTTAAAGTCCCTAAAAAACGGCGTGCTGCGCCTTCTTCTTTCGGAGGGCCAGACACTTCCCGTTCATCCACTTATCTTTTTACCACTAAGTCGTATTCAGCAAATGAGAAAATGGAGAATTGAAGATTCCGAAGAACTCTACAACATCAAAGGATGGGGAGTTAGCTATTTTGGAATCAACGAACAAGGGCATGCCTATGTCTGTCCGCGCAAAGACGGTGTCAAGGTCGACCTCAAAGACGTGGTCGATGAGTTGGCCTCGCGTGACATCACCGCGCCCGTGCTCTTGCGTTTCCCCGACATTCTGGACAACCGCATTGAGAAAACAGCCGACTGTTTTCAGCGTGCAGAAAAAGAATATAACTTCCAGGCCGACCACTTCATCATCTTCCCCATCAAGGTCAACCAAATGCGACCAGTCGTGGAAGAAATCATCAGCCACGGAAAAAAATACAACCTCGGACTCGAAGCGGGTTCGAAGCCTGAGTTGCATGCCGTCTTGGCCACCAATATGGACAGCGACAGCCTCATCATCTGCAACGGTCATAAAGACCAGAACTTCATCGAGCTTGCGCTCTTGGCTCAGAAAATGGGCAAGCGCGTGTTCCTCGTGGTTGAAAAACTGCCCGAACTTCTCACCATCGCCCGCACCGCAGAGAAAATCGGCGTGAAGCCCAACCTCGGCATCCGCATCAAACTGGCCACGGCGGGCTCTGGCAAATGGCAGGAGAGCGGTGGCGACGCTTCAAAGTTCGGCCTTAACTCCACCGAGCTCCTCGAGGCTCTCCGTCTGCTCGATGAAATGGGGCTTCACGACTGTCTCAAGCTCATCCACTTCCACATCGGGTCGCAGATCACCAAAATCCGCCGCATTTCCACCGCTCTGCGCGAAGCCGCCCAGTTCTATGTGCAGCTCCATGCTATGGGCTTCAAAATCGAGTTTGTCGATTGCGGAGGCGGTCTCGGCGTAGACTACGACGGCACGCGCTCCAGCAATTCCGAAAGCTCCGTCAACTATTCCATCCAGGAATATGTCAACGACTGTGTCTACACCTTTGTCGACGCCGCCAACAAGAGTGGCATACCACATCCCAACATCATCACCGAGGGCGGCCGTTCCCTGACGGCCCACCATTCCGTCTTGATTCTCGACGTGCTCGAAAGCGTTTCCATGCCGCGCATGGACGAGAGCTTCCATCCCTCGGAAAACGACCACCAGCTCGTTCACGACCTGACGGAAATCTGGGACAAACTCTCAACGCGCTCCATGCTGGAAGACTGGCACGATGCCGAGGACATCCGCGACGAGGCCCTCGACCTCTTCCGCCACGGCATCATCGACCTCCGCACCCGCGCCCAGATTGAGAGCCTCTATTGGAGCATCTCGAGCGAGATTGCCGAATTGGCCCACCATCAGAAGCACGTGCCCGACGAGTTGCGTAAGCTCGACAAGATGATGGCCGACAAATATTTCTGCAACTTCTCCCTCTTCCAGTCGATGCCCGATGCCTGGGCCCTCGACCAGCTCTTCCCCATCATGCCCATTGAGCGTTTGGACGAAAAACCCACGCGCTCGGCCACGTTGCAGGACATCACCTGCGACTCCGATGGCAAGATTTCCAACTATGTCAATTATAACCAGCAGACCAGCTATCTGCCGCTCCACGCCATCAAGTCGGGCGACCACTATTACATCGGTGTGTTCCTCGTTGGCGCCTACCAGGAAATCCTGGGCAATATGCACAACCTCTTCGGAGACACCAATGCCGTGCATATAACGGTTGACAACGAGGGCTACAGCATCGACAAGACCATCGACGGCGAAACCGTTGCCGATGTCCTGGAATATGTGCAGTACGACCCCAAGCGCCTTGTGCGTCGTCTCGAATCGTGGGTGAGCAAGGCTGTCAAAGAAGGACGCATCACCATTGAGGAAGGCAAGGAGTTTATCTCCAACTACCGTTCCGGCCTCTATGGCTATACCTATCTGGAATAATGCCACCTCCGCTTTGCGGACGAACCATATTTTTATCACATTGCTGCCACGCGGCCAGAGTCTCACGAGGATTCTGCCGCGTGGTTTTTGTGTTTACGGGCCATATGGTCAGTGACAGAAAGCGGTGACGTGTTGAAGCGCCTCGCCGCAGGATAGGTTGGGCGGGGGAAGGCGAAAAGACAGTTGGCAATGGCAGCGTATTATACGAAGAGCTGGAAAAAGATACAAGCAAAAATAATAGCAAAAGTATTTGGTAAGGGTAGAAATTTTACTACCTTTGCAACATCAAGCAAATACTATATATAACAATGAAGTATACAGAATTTCACCGAAGAATCAAGGCCAAGGGCTGGAAATTCGACCACGCTGAAGGTTCGCATTACTTTTACACCAAGGGCGGTAAACTTTCGCCCCCAGTTCCCTTTCATGGAGCAAAGGAGGTGCCCGAACCATTACGGCGGAGCATAGCGCGAGCGATGGGTATTTAATGTAAATGCAGAAAAGAAAGAGGTGCGTCCCCTGTCCTCCTTAAAATAATACACATAAGATAATATATAAGATTATGGCAAACGAAATTATAATGCGTATTTCGGCAAGTGCCGACAACTTCGGCGCATGCTCTGAAAACTGCCCTGGTATTTGGGCAGCAGGTGACACCGTGGAAGCCTGCAAGGCCGACACTTTACAAGCCATCGAGTTAATAAAAAAGAACCTGCCGCGCGAGGATTGGCCCGAACCTCTGAAGGCAGGCGAATATGAGATTATTTGGCGGTATGATACCGAGAGTTTTTTGTACTATTATGGTAGCTTTATATCTCTTGCAGGTATGGAGCGCATCACGGGTATAAATCAAAAGCAGCTTTGGGCATACATGCACGGTCGCAAGAAACCGCGGCAAGCACAAAAAGAGAAGATAACAAATGCCTTGCACCGCTTTGCCAATGAACTGGCGGCGGCTGTAATGCTTTAGATTGGTTCTATTTGTTTGACAGCACTGGAAATTAGTCGAAGTTATCCCGGCAGGGTTCGCACCCAGTCGGGATCTTTTTGATACTTTTATGTGCTTGATAATAAGGGAGAAAACAATCCTATGGAAACCTGTGCGGCCTGCTCTTTATGTAGTCCCCACGCCCGCTCTCAGATTTTCACCAATACTAAATAACAATAAAAAGTAAATTTAAAAAGGCCACTCCAAAATAAATTGTTAAATTTGTGTGATTTACAGAGTTTATAAGAATAAATCATATAAGAAAAACAACCGATGAACGTGATTACTAAGACCGTCGCGTTGCCTGATGGAAGAACCATCAGCATCGAGACTGGTAAGTTGGCCAAACAGGCCGACGGTGCTGTCATGCTGCGCATGAACAACACGATGTTGCTTGCCACAGTCTGTGGCGCCAAAGACGCTGTCCCCGGCACTGACTTCATGCCCCTCCAGTGTGACTACAAGGAAAAATATTCTGCCGCAGGCCGTTTCCCCGGCGGTTTCACCAAGCGTGAAGGCCGCGCTTCCGACTACGAGATCTTGACGTCTCGTCTCGTTGACCGTGCCTTGCGCCCACTTTTCCCAAGCGATTATCATGCAGAGGTGTATGTCAACATCACGCTCTTCTCAGCCGATGGCGTTGACATGCCTGACGCACTCGCCGGTTTCGCCGCTTCTGCTGCTCTGGCCTGCTCCGACATTCCTTTCGAAGCTCCCATCTCTGAGGTGCGCGTAGCCCGCATCAACGGCGAATATGTCGTTGACCCGACATTCGAACAGCTCGCCAACGCCGATATGGACATCATGGTCGGTGCCACCGAAGAAAACATCATGATGGTGGAAGGCGAAATGGACGAAGTGCCTGAAAGCGCTCTGCTCGAGGCTTTGAAGGTGGCCCACGAAGCCATCAAGCCGATGTGCCGTTTGCAGAAGGAACTTGCCAAGGAACTCGGCACTGACGTGAAGCGCGTATATTGTCACGAAGTAAACGACGAAGAACTCCGCCAGCAGGTGAAGGACGAATGCTACGCTCCGGCTTATGCCATTGCTGAAGCAGGCGACCACGATAAGCACCAGCGCGAAGAAGCTTTCGAGAAGATTCGTGAAGACTTCAAGGAACGCTACGTTGCTGCCCACGCCGACCTCTCGGCTGATGAACTTCAGGAAAAGAACGACCTCATCGACCGCTACTACCACGATGTTGAGCGCGATGCCATGCGCCGTTGCATCCTCGACGAAGGCAAGCGTCTCGATGGCCGTAAGACAACAGAAATCCGCCCCATCTGGTGCGAAATCGACCCGCTGCCAGGACCTCACGGTTCTGCCATCTTCACCCGTGGTGAAACCCAGTCGCTTTCAACCTGTACGCTCGGAACCAAGCTCGACGAGAAGATGGTTGACGATGTGCTCGACAAGAGCTACATGCGCTTCCTCCTCCACTATAACTTCCCTCCATTCTCAACCGGTGAAGCCAAGGCTCAGCGCGGTGTTGGCCGTCGCGAAATTGGTCATGGCCATTTGGCATGGCGTGCGCTCAAGGGTCAGATTCCTGCCGACTTCCCATACACAGTGCGTGTCGTGAGCGACATTTTGGAATCAAACGGTTCCAGTTCAATGGCCACTGTCTGCGCCGGAACTCTGGCTTTGATGGACGCTGGTGTGCCCCTCAAGGCTCCTGTGAGCGGTATCGCCATGGGCTTGATCAAGAATCCAGGTGAAGACAAATACGCTGTCCTCTCTGATATCCTCGGCGACGAGGACCACTTGGGCGACATGGACTTCAAAACCACTGGTACTGCCAAGGGTTTGACTGCCACCCAGATGGACATCAAGTGTGACGGACTTTCTTATGAAATTCTCGAGAAGGCCCTCATGCAGGCCAAGGCCGGTCGTGAGTACATCCTCGGCAAACTGACAGAAACGATTGCCGAACCGCGTGCTGACTTCAAGCCACACGTTCCACGCATCGAAGCATTCGAGATTCCTAAAGAATTCATTGGAGCCGTTATCGGCCCGGGCGGAAAAATCATCCAGGGCATGCAGGAAGAAACCGGCGCCACCATCACGATTGATGAAGAAGACGGCGTAGGCAAAATTCAGGTATGCGGTGCCAATAAGGCTGTCATCGACGCTGCCGTTGCCAAGATCCGCGCCATCGTTGCCATCCCAGAAGTGGGAGAGGTTTACGACGCCAAGGTTATCAGCATCATGCCTTACGGCTGCTTCGTTGAGTTCATGCCGGGCAAGGAAGGCTTGCTCCACATCAGCGAAATCGCTTGGAAGCGCTTGGAAAGCGTTGAAGAGGCCGGCATCAAGGAAGGTGACCACATCACCGTGAAACTCCTCGAAATCGACGAGAAGACTGGTAAGTTCCGTCTCTCACACCGCGTTCTCGAAGAGAAGCCCGAAGGTTGGGAAGAGCGTCCTGCCCGTCCTGCCCGTCGTCCGCACCGCGAAGGTGGTGAAGGCCGCGGTCCTCGCCGCCAGTAATGCTCGCCATTGTCACAGCCATGCCGCTAAAGAGCCGCATGGCCAGGCATTCCACTCATGAGAAATGAATGAAATGTACACCATGGCATCAAAAGTCCCCATAGTCCGACATCGGATTGTGGGGATTTTTTTTGTTTATGCAACGTAAGGCTTTTCTGAAGTCTGAGGCCTGACTTCCGAGGACCGAAATTTGACTTTCGAGGTAGGATGTTCAAAATCAAGAAAAATCAGGATTGGTAGAGAGGCGACAGCGCCTCTGAAGGGTAGGGTGTTCAAATTCTCAAAAAAAACAGCGTTTTTGCTAAATAATAAGGTGCGACGAAGCCCTGGGGCGAAGCACTGTAGCTCACTTTGCTCGCAAAGTGAGGGGGCGAATATTGTGGCGGCCAAGCACGAGCTGAAAATCCAACAAAGTCATGCCCCAGAGCGTTGGTCATGTTTGCTACGTGTTCGTGGCCCTCACTTTGCGAGCAAAGTGAGCTACAATGCTGGCGCCGCAACAGATGATTGTGCTGGCGCAGCGCAAATTTCCGCTGCGAGGGCGCTACCGCTAAGCTTGATTTTCTCTGGATTTTTAACGCCCTACTTTCGAGGGCCGAGGCCATTCTTTCCGCGTTGCAGTCCACTTCCAACGCTTTCAAGTCTATTCTCCGACTCCCTATGCCCGTCAGCGAATCTGGGAGCAGGTGCGTCCGCGTCTGCTCCCAGGCACGTTCGTCTCTGCCCCCAGATTCGCTTGCGTCTGCTCCCAGATTCGCTTGCGTCTGCTCCCGCGTTCGCTTGCGTCTGCTCCCGCGTTCGCTGGCAGGCATAGGGCGAGTTCTTGGAAAAAAACATGGCGTTGCGTCCCGATGAGGCCCTGGCGTTTCAAAATACGTTTGTCTCCGTCCGTGTCGGGGCATTCTGCGGTTTGCCTCCTGTCTTGTGCCACGAAAATATGCCGTGCAGAAACAAACATTAAAAAAAGCCGAGATATTCCGCCAAACTCCCAAAAATTATTGTTACTTTTGCCTGTAAGTATATACTTGCGTAAAAAAACATAAAAGTCATGACGCTCGACGATATTAAATCAGTATATTTTGTCGGTGCAGGAGGCATCGGCATGAGTGCCCTTGAACGTTATTTCCTTGCTGAGGGAAAGTGCGTTGCGGGTTACGACCGCACATCTTGCGAACTCACAGAGACGCTCCGCAAAGAAGGTGCCGACATTCATTACGAAGACAACGTGGAACTCATTCCTGAGTGCTGCCGCGACAAGGCCACCACATTAGTGGTATATACGCCTGCCATCCCGGCAGACCACAAAGAATTGGCCTATTTCCGCAACAACGGTTTCGAGGTGCAGAAACGCGCCCAGGTGCTCGGACTCCTGACGCGCCACTCCAAGGGACTCTGCGTGGCCGGAACCCACGGAAAGACCACCACTTCAACCATGGTGGCACACCTGCTCCACCAGAGCCACGTGGAATGCAACGCTTTCTTGGGCGGCATCAGCAAAAACAGTGGTACGAATTTCCTGCTCTCAGAGAAAAGTCCGTATGTAGTGATAGAAGCCGACGAGTTCGACCGCTCCTTCCATCATCTGCGCCCCTTTGCCACTGTCATTACTGCCACGGATGCCGACCATCTTGACATCTATGGAACTGAGGAGGCTTATTTGGAGAGCTTCACAAAATACACCAGCCTCATCCAACCAGGCGGCGCGTTAATCGTTCATTGCGACTTGAAGATGAAAGAGGCCCTGCAAGACGGCGTGCGTCGCTACGACTACAGCCGCGACAAGGGCGATTTTCATGCTGAAAACCTGCGCATCGGTAGCGGACGCATCGTGTTTGACTTCGTCTCGCCGTTTGGCAATATCAAGGATGTTGAACTCGGCGTGCCCGTGAGCATCAACATCGAAAACGGCATCGCCGCTATGGCGCTCGCCCAGATTGCCGGTGCCACGGAAGAGGAAATCCGCCGCGGCATGCTGAGTTTTGAAGGCGTTGTGCGCCGCTTCGATTTCAAACTCAAAACCGACCGCATCGTCTTCTTGAGCGACTACGCCCACCATCCTGCGGAAATCCGCCAGAGCGTGCTCTCGTTGCGAGAAGTGTTTGACGGACGCAAACTCACCGCCATTTTCCAACCCCACCTCTACACCCGCACCCGCGATTTCTACAAGGATTTTGCCAACAGTCTTTCGCTGCTCGACGAGGTGATCTTGACGGAAATCTATCCGGCCCGCGAACAGCCCATCCCCGGCGTGACCAGTCAGATTATCTTCGACGAACTGCGCCCCGATATGCAACGCCGCATCTGCCAAAAGACCGACGTGCCGCAAATCGTTGAAAACGAGGATTTCGATGTGCTCATCGTGCTCGGAGCTGGCGACCTCGACAACTATTGTGATGAAATAACAGAAATTTTGAAACGAAAATATTGCTGATGCCAGCACGGGCGGCACAGACCGCTTGAGCCGCGGGGGAGGAAAGCGTCTCTCAGGACCTTCCTCCGCTTGCAGCCAAAGGCACGTAAAATCCCGCAGAATTGCTATGAAGACATTCTTTAAACTGCTCGTATTGTTGGGGGTCGTTGCCTATCTCTTCTATGTCTTTGCCGACATATCTGGGAAAAGAGACAGCACGCGCTGTAAGGAAGTGAACGTGATCATCGTTGACAGCAGCTACGCGGGATTCATCAACGCCGATGAAGTGGTGCGTATCTTGAAGAAGGAGAAGATTTATCCTGTGGGCCGGTTGATGGAGGAGGTCAATGGCGACAGTCTGGAGAAAGCACTGGAGAGAAACTCGTTCGTGAGCCTCGTGAAGTGCTACAAGACACCAGGTGGCCGCGTCAACATCAACATCTCGCAGCGATTGCCCATTCTGCGCATCAAAGCCGACAACGGCGACGACTATTACATCGACAACAAGGGCGTGGCCATGATGCCCGAAAACTATACGGCCGACGTGGCTGTGGCAACGGGACGCATCAGCAAACGCTATGCTGCCAAAAACCTGGTCCACCTGGCTCGCTATCTCCACACGAACGACTTTGCCAACGACCTCGTGGAGCAAATCAACGTGGCGCCCGACGGCAGGGTGGCGCTCATCCCGCGCATCGGCTGCCAGGTGATCCAAATGGGAAAGCTCGACTCGCTGACCCTGAGGACGCAGATGCAAAACCTGCGCGTGTTTTACGACAAGGTGCTGCCGACTGTTGGGTGGAACACCTATCGCGAAATCAGTTTGGAATTCAATAACCAGATTGTTTGCAAGAAAAACTGATGTCTGAAGCTCCGCTTCGGAGAACGGGCGGACGCAGCGCTGGAAAACGACCGCAACGCAAAGCCGTGTCGGCGCCGTGATGCTGGCACGCTGAAGAAAGACGCTATAAGTAGGTGTAGAAAAATAATGCTCTTGGCATAAATCATAAAAAGAGTTTTGACCACCCACTTGTTATTTTAAGAAAGAAACCTCAAAGGCCCGGGAGCCGTTTCGCCAAGCAATCGTCTTGCGCGTGGAAAACTCAAAGGCCAACGCCTAATAACACTCTATGAATATGACAAATGACGACTTCATCGTAGCAATAGAACTCGGTTCGTCCAAGGTGACGGCTATTGCTGGGCAGAAACAGCCTGACGGTGCCATCAAAGTCCTCGCATACGCACAAGACCCTTCGGAATCGTTCATCCGCAAGGGGTGTATCAACAATTTCAACAAGATGACGTCGTGCGTTGACAGCATCAAGCAGAAATTGGAAAATGCCCTCGGACGCTCCGTTGCCAGCTGCTATGTCGGCATCGGCGGCATGGGCATGCACACCGTGGCCAACACCGTGACGCGACATCTCGGCGAGAAGCAACTCATCACCGCCGAAATGGTCAACAACGTGAAGGATTCCAATAACAGTATGCCTGGAAACGACCGCGAAATCCTCGAGGTGATACCGCAGGATTACCAGCTCGGCACACAGGTGGTGGCCGACCCCATCGGCATCGCGTCTGACGTGATAGAAGGACACTTCCTCAATATCATCTCCAACACGAGCGTGTCGGAAAGCGTTTACAACTGCTTCCGCAGTGCTCACCTCAACGTGGTGGGTATGCCCATCACGGTCCTCGCTCTGGCCGACGCCATCTTGACGGAGCCGGAGAAGCGCTCAGGATGCGCCTTCGTGGACATGGGCGCGGAAACCACTTCCGTGGCCATCTTCAAGAACAACATTCTCCGCCATTTCGCCGTCATCCCTCTCGGTGGCGCCAACGTCAACCGCGACCTCTGCACACTGCAAATTGAGGATTCGGAGGCTGAACAGCTCAAACGCAAATATGCCACGGCTTACAGCAACGAGGAGGAAGACAAGCACGAACCTGTCACGCTGGGCGACGGTCGCACCGTGAAGTATGAAGAATTCAATGGCTTGGTGGAAGCACGCATGGAGGAAATCATCCTCAACATCAAGCACCAGATTGCCCTCTCCAAATACGACGACTCGAAGCTCGTCAGCGGCATTGTAGTGACTGGTGGCGCCGCCAATATGAAGAACATCGACAAGGCTTTTGCTGCCTTCACCGATTTCAGAAAGGTGCGCTTCGTGAAGAACACCCGTTTGCAAACGCGTCTTGAAAGCAAACCGTCGTCGTCTTTCAATGCCGACGGCTCATTCAATGCCGCCATCGCCCTCATCGACAAGGGTGAAATCAATTGCTGCGGCGGTGTGATCGGACAGGAGGGCAATGCGTTTGAACAGCAGGCGCAGGGCGGAAATGTCCAGACGGAGAACGATTTCTCACAGCAGAGCATGCAGCAGACCTTGGCAGGTATAGGCCAGCAGGGTGTGCAGAATGTCACCATCGGTGGCCATCAGAATGCAGCCCAGACGCAGACGGTTGCTCAGGGGCAGCAGAACGGTCAGACAACAGATGTCGAAACCGAGGAAACTTCTGAAAGAGAGACCAAGAAGCCTAAGCAGAAGAGCGGCATGTTTGGTCGCATCTCGAGCATCTTCAAGAAAGTGACCAATGCTGCGGGCAACCTCGTCAATGATGATGACGACCGCTTCATGGCGTCGCGCAAAGATAAAGAATAAGTGTTGGCCAAACCATGACCAAACCGGTTCCCGGCGGCAAATGGGTGCCGCAGAGAAATCAGTCCGGTTAAAAAACAACTCCTAAACGATTCATAGTTTTATGTCAGATAACAACGAATTGCTCGATGTGGGCATGCCTTCAACATCTCCTTCAATCATTAAGGTCATCGGCGTTGGAGGCGGTGGCGGAAATGCCGTCAACCACATGTACCGTGAGGGTATTCACGATGTCAATTTCGTACTTTGCAACACCGATAGCAAAGCATTGATGGACTCTCCCGTTCCCGTTCGTCTCCAGCTCGGAAAAGAAGGACTCGGCGCGGGAAACATCCCGGCAAAGGCCCGCGAAGCCGCCGAAGAAAGCGTTGAAGACATCCGCCAGATGCTCAACGATGGCACCAAGATGGTGTTCATCACCGCTGGTATGGGCGGCGGTACGGGCACGGGCGCTGCACCAGTCGTTGCTCGCGAAGCCAAGAATATGGGCATTTTGACGGTGGGCATCGTCACCATCCCGTTCCGCTTCGAAGGTAATAAGAAAATCGACCAAGCCCTCGACGGCGTTGACGAAATCTCAAAGCACGTTGACGCCTTGCTCGTCATCAACAACGAACGCTTGCGCGAAATCTATCCCGACCTCAATGTGCTCAGCGCCTTCGAAAAGGCCGACAACACTTTGAGCGTGGCTGCGCGAAGCATCGCTGAAATCATCACCATGCACGGCATCATCAACCTCGACTTCCGTGACGTCTGCACCGTCTTGAAAGACGGCGGTGTGGCCATCATGTCTACGGGATTCGGCGAAGGCGAAAACCGTGTGACGAAGGCCATCAACGATGCCCTGCATTCGCCGCTGCTCAACAATAGCGATATTTTCAACTCCCACAAGGTGTTGCTCTCCATCTCTTTCTGCGCAGAAAAGGAAGGCGATTCGCTGATGATGGAGGAAATGAACGAGGTGCACGACTTCATGGAGAAATTCCACGACGACGTGGAGACGAAGTGGGGTCTCTCAACCGACCCATCGCTCGGCAAGAAGGTGAAAATCACCATCCTGGCCACGGGCTTCGGCATCTCCAGTGTGCCGGGCATGCAGGAGAAACACGACGCCGAAGACGAGAAGCGCCGCCAGCTCGAAGCCGAAAAGGCCGAGGAGAACGACGAGCGCCGTACACAATATTACGACAACCCCAACCGAAAGAGTGGGCAGCGTAAGCGTTCGCGCATCTATCTCTTCGGCTTGGACGACCTCGACAATGAAGAGGTGATCTCGCTGGTTGAAATGACGCCGACGTTTAAGCGTAGCAAGGAAGAACTCAACAGCATCAAGAGCAAGACTTACAACAGCGTGGCTGTGGAACCGGAAAGCGACAACACCAACGGTTCGGCGGCGCAGGTGATATCATTTGCTTGATAAGTCTCCTCTGTTCCCAAAGTAGGATTCCACCCGTTCGGCCAAAGAAAGAAAGGGCTGCTGAGGCTCCCGACGGATGCTTCAGAGCTCATGGCCTTCGGACGCTGAAAATCGCACCACCTAATCCCCAAGTATTCATTCAGAGAATATGTCAGAACTCAACAATACATCAAATCTGTTGGTAGAACCCATCGTTAATCATTCCGCCGAGATCATCAAGGTCATCGGCGTTGGTGGCGGTGGGGGTAACGCTGTGGGGCAGATGTACCGTGAGGGAATTGAAGGGGTTCGCTTCCTGGTGTGCAACACAGACCAAAAAGCCCTCGAAGACTCCGTCGTGCCCGACAAGATTCAGCTCGGCCCCGGTCTCGGAGCGGGCGGCCAGCCTATCGTTGGCCAGGATTTGGCCGAGAAAAACCTCGATAAGATCGATGCCATCTTCGACGACAAGGTGAAGATGGTGTTCATCACCGCTGGTATGGGCGGCGGCACTGGCACCGGTGCCTCGCCAGTCATTGCTCGCGAGGCAAGGGCCCACGGTGTGCTGACGGTGGGCATCGTCACCATCCCGTTCCTCTTTGAACGTGAACGCCAGATTGACAAGGCGCTCGACGGTCTTGAACGACTGGGCAAGGAGGTGGATGCCATGTTGGTGATCAACAACCAACGCCTCTGCGACATCTACACCGACCTCACCATCATTGATGCTTTCAAGAAAGCCGACCTCACCCTGACAACGGCGGTGCGCTGCATCGTGGAAATCATTGAGATGCACGGACGTGTCGGACTCGACTTCTGCGATGTCAGCAACGTATTGCGTAATGGCGGTGTGGCCATCATGTCGACCGGTTTTGGCAAGGGCGAGAAGCGCGTCACCAAGGCCATAGAAGAAGCGCTCTATTCTCCGCTCATTAACAACAATAACGTCTATCGCGCCCATAAGATCATTTTGGCCATCACCATCAACCCCGACCCGAAATACGCCTTGCGCATGGAGGAAGTGGGGGAAGTGAACGAATTTATGGCCAAGTTCTCCGACAACATCGAGACCAAATGGGGTCTCGTGACAGACGAGAATATGGGCGAACAGGTGAAAATCACGATTCTCGCCTCTGGATTTAATCTCAATGGGCAGACGGTTGATGATGAATACACGCAGCGTCACGCGGCCATACGTGCCCGCTATTATGACGACGGCGGTCCTAAGCGCAAACGCGTGCGCCACAAGCGCCAGGTGTTTCTCTTCGATACGGCCGACCTCGGCAACGAGCGTCTGGCTGAGGCGGTGAGTGCTTCGCCGACCGACACGCGCACCAGCGGAACGCTCGAATCTTTCTCGCATCTCAAGCAACAACCGATCGAAGATGGTGCTCGCGATGACGCCGAAAACGCTGTGGGGCAGACGACTGGTTTTTCTGCCAATGGTGCCGCAAGAGCGGAGGAGGGGAGTGTTGTCATAGATTTTTCGAACTAATTGATGGTGTCTTCATCCGCCGAAGATTTCGATGCGGATGAAGATGTCTTTTAAATCCCAATATATTATGTCACTTTTTGATCAAGTCAGCAAGGATATTGTTGCTGCCATGAAGGCCAAGGACAAAGTGCGCCTTGAAGCATTGCGTAACATCAAGAAATTTTTCATAGAAGCCAAGACGGCTCCGGGAGCCAACGACACGCTCGATGATGCTGTCGCCCTCAAAATCCTCGCCAAGCTCGCTAAGCAGGGCCGCGACACGGCCGCTCTCTATCACGAGCAAAACCGTCCCGACCTCGCTGAGGAAGAGGAGGCACAGGCCAAGGTGATTGAAGAGTATCTCCCGAAGGCCCTCACGCCGGAGGAACTCGAAGCTGAGGTGAAAGCCATTATTGCTCAGGTGGGTGCAACGAGCGCCAAGGACATGGGCAAGGTGATGGGCGTTGCCAGCAAGCAGTTGGCAGGCCGCGCTGACGGTCGCGCCATTTCGACGCTTGTCAAGCAGCTCTTGGCGTAAGGGAGGCGCGGTTGCTGGGAAGGGCGTAGATGGTGTCGCTCCGGAATCAGTTGCCTTCAGGCACCTCGTGACCACCTACTTATACCATATAAGACAGCCGGATGTAACCAGAAAGACTGGGACATCCGGCTGTTTTTTTCTCGGCATGGATAAAAAAATGAAGTTCCTTTTTTACTTTTGCTTTTCGGCAGGGTCATATAGACAGAAGCAGCAAGCAAGCGGGCGCTCACGAACAACGTTGTGCGCCCAACCAATGAAACGTTTCGAAGTCTGCTCACGCATTGTTGAACCCGTTATAAAAATTACGACGATGAAAAGTATAGGAAATTTCAAGAGTTTGTTCCTCATGTTGGTGATGGCTCTGTTTTGCATGACGGCAACGGCACGTCCTGGCCGCGTTCACACTGTCAACCGCTCCCGCGTGGTGATGATGGCGAAAGTTAAACCTTGTCCTTGCAAGAAGCATCACAAGAAATGCAAGAAACATCGTCATTGCAAGAAGCATCATTGCTTCTGCGTGAGATATTCACATCCGATGAACCACCGTAGATAGGCGCCGGGGAACGTAAGGCAACGTCCGGCGCGGCGCCCAAGAATAATCCCAGACATAACACATCATGGCAACTGACGACAAAGAAATAATCAACCTCATAGGCCGGGACCCCAACGGCGGTTTCCGTCAGCTGATGGGCAAATACCAAGAGGCGGTTTACTGGCATGTGCGCCGAATGGTCGTCTCGCACGATGACGCACAGGAAACCTTCGTGAGGGTCTATCGGTCGTTGAGGACTTATCGTGGAGAATGCTCCCTGCGCAGTTGGATTTACCGTATCGCCACCAACGAGGCCCTGCGCGTGATTTCAAATCGCCGCCAGGAAATGGTTTCCTTGGATTCTGAGTCAACGGGGGCCGAACTGATTGCTGCAGGCGACTATGTGGATTACGACAACGCAGTGGCCGTGAAATTCCAAAAGGCGATTCTCACGCTCCCGCCGAAACAGCAGTTGGCATTCAACCTGAGATACTACGACGAAATGAGCTTTGAGGAAATTTCGCAGGTGGCGGGAACTACGCCTTCAAGCGTCAAGGTCAGTTACCACGTGGCCAAAGACAAAATCATTGCATACATGAATTCTAATGACTGAACAGATGAAACAGACTTTCGATTTCAAGCAAATTGGCAAGCGGATGCCTTACCGTGCTCCCAACGGTTTCTTCCAGGAAATGGAACGCAACGTGCTGGATGCCGTGGCTGAAAAGGCGACAGAGCGTAAGCCAGCAATGACTGAGCGTAAGTCGGCAATGGCAGAGCGTAAGCCGCTACAGGCAAAACGTTTCGTCTTTACGCGCTTGGCAAAATATGCAGCAGCCGTAGCCGCGTCGGTCGTTGTCTTATTGGCGGTTAACGTGAAATTCTTCTACGTTGCAGCCCCTACGGATATGCAGGACGTGGAAGCCGCTTTCGACCAGCTCTCCTTGATCGATCAGGAATGTCTCGTTGAACTTTATCAGGAAGATGTGTTCTTGGATAGTGATTATTAGTTGGCCGCAAGGCGATATGCCTCTTCGGACGCTTCGTATTTATACAACACAAACAAACTAAACAAATATACAATCATGAAAAAGATATTGGGTATTCTCATACTCGTTGTGGCCGCAGTGTTCCAGGCCCAGGCTTCTGACCAGACACCGCAGCAACGCCACACTCGTGAACAACTTGCCAAGATACAGGCCGAGCACATCGCCCACGATTTGGCCCTTGACGACAAAACGGCGGCGTTGTTCATTGACACCTATTGCCAATGCCAAAGGGAAGTGTGGGCTGTGATTGGAAATCGCGTGAAAAGCGAGGGCAGTTCTGAGGAAAATTCTGAACGGGCCATCAAACGGCGTTTCGAAAACAGTGAGAAACTGCTTGCCATCCGCCAGAAGTATTATAAGAAGTATTCTGAATTTCTCACGCAGCGACAAATCCAGCGCGTCTATGAGATTGAAAAGAAATGGAAGAAAATTCCTCTGAAGCGTCGAGGCAAAATGCGCCGAGGCAACCGCTAATCCCTTGGGTCGATTGCTAAACGGATTGCAGGCACTGGAAGCGCTGCAAGTATTGAGAAAATCGCGATATAATCAGGAGAGTCATCGCGTATCTTCGTACAAATTATCGCCCGCCGAGTTGCCATAAAAAAGTCCGCCTGCGAAAGCCAATTCGCAGGCGGACATTTTTATGAAGTCTGTTGGCGGAAATCTGGTGCTTGCTCTGCGCCAGATATTCTCCGCTCATAAAACCACTGAAGCTTATTTCATGAAGACCTTAAACAGGCCGCCACCATCAGGGTCGTTGAATTTTTTCTTCTCATTCGGTTTCTTGCAAGCCTTGATGGCTTCCAAGTCCGCAGCAGAAGCTTTTCGGAAATTCTTATAGGTGGCGGGGAATCCAGTAACCGTCAGTACTCTTTCGCCATAGGAAGTGCGTTCGAAGACAAACTGCGGTTCGAGCAACACGTCGGCATTCTTCTCTTTCAGCAACTGAGCGACGAGATTTCCTTGGGCCACTTGCTTTGATGGTTCGCCCAAGTGGAATGGTCTGAAGCTCCACGTCATCGTCTGTGTGGCTTTCTGTTGGATTTCCAAGTCCGCTACTTCTGGATAGGTCACGACCGTTGACTCTACCATTGCAGTGGTGGCCGTCTTCGTGATGGTTGAGCACGACGACATAAAGAGCGCCGCACAGACAGCTGTTAGTAAAAATAACTTTTTCATAACCAGCCCCTTTCTTTATTTGTTTCTGAAATTTTTGTATTTAGCAGGGTAGCCGCTGACTTCAACGCTTTTGTATTTTGAGCTAAAGAGTCCCCTTCTCTTTACGAAGGTAAATTCCGGTGCCACAAGCACGTCGGCATTGCCGCTCTTCATGAGCAGTTCTTTAACGGCCGTGTTCTGCAAGTTCTTCTTTCCGCCTCTTCTTGCTCTGGCCTCCGTGTAATAAACGTGCTGGACTTTCTGTGAGGAAATCTCCAAGTCGGCCATAGAATTTGTGGTCAGGCCGTTTTCAACATCTATAGAAGTTGCAGTCTTGGTAATGGTGGTGCAAGAAGCTAAGGCGAAGCTGGCGCACAGGGCAATGAAAATCTTTTTCATGGTTGCAAAAATTTGAGTTGGGTTCCGTTCGGTGCTTGTATATTTAGTTGTGCAGGAACCGTTGACACAGCTAAAACTGCGCTTTTGCGAAAAGCACTTTGTAATAATACGCTTGCAAAGGTGAATATTTTTAGAAATATGTGCAAATACTTAAAATTCCCTTCCTGCCTAAGCGGTAGCCTTCTCATGCCAAGCGGTCGTATTTTAAGTTTGTGTGGTAAATTTTTTTTTGACGCTCGCATGCGAGGAATAATGTCCTCCTGCCCCTTAAATCATAAATATTTCTTACCTTTGTTGCTGGAGAACAATCCCCTATTGCAAAGACACAGTATAAATCCAAGTATTCATGATAGTACACGTTGCCAATCCCATTTATGATTCCGTCTTCAAATATATAATGGAAGACGAGCGCATAGCCAAGACTGTGCTTTCTGCGTTGCTGAAGAAAGAGGTCGTACACGTTACGGTGCGTCCACATGAATATGCCAACACCACCCGCAATGCGATATCCATGTTCCGCATAGATTTCGCAGCAACAGTGGTTGAAGACGACGGTTCGGAGCAAGTCATCTTGATTGAATTACAGAAGACTTGGCTGAACACAGAAACATTGCGTTTCCGCCAGTATCTGGGCGTGCAATACGGCAACCAGTGCAACATACAGGTGGATTCCAAGGAAGGCTATGCCTATCCGATGGTTGCCGTCTATCTGTTGGGACACCGCGTTGGGAACATAGACACCCCCGTGCTTTACGTCAACCACAAAACCTACGACTACGAGGGCGCTGAAGTGGCCGAGGGGATGACCGACCCGTTCGTAGAAAGTCTGACGCACGACAGCATCATTGTGCAAATTCCCTTGCTCAAAGGCCGCGTAAACAACCGCCTGGAAAAAGTGCTAAGCGTTTTCGACCAAAGCAAGACCGACTCGGAAAACAAGCAACTCCTGAACATCGACGAACACAGCTATGAGGATGACGCCGATATGATGTATGTCATCCATCGCTTGACGGCCGCCGCCGCCGATGCCGACATCCGTTCAGACATGAACGTCGAGGATGAATATTTCTCGGCCATAGAAGACCGCGACACGGAAATAATGACGCTGGGCGAGGAACTCAAACAACAGCGAGCGGCGAATAAAAAGCAAGAAGACGCGCTCCGCCAACAAGAAGATACGCTCCGCCAGCAAGACCTCATGTTGAAAAGCATGGTGAAGGCGATGCTTGAGAAGGGAATGTCCATCAAGGATGTGTCTTTACTGGTCAACAAGGACGTGGCGTTCTTGGAGAATCTCATAAAATAATTCAGACAACTTACTTAACTAATAAAGGGGCGTTCCGAAGAATCTGGTAAAGCAAGGGCTGTTTGCAATCAAATGACAGTGAAAGAATATCTTGAACAACCAGTTCTTTGGCCATTATGAAGGCTGGATTTTTAAGAATACCCCCCGAACCAAAAACGAAACAAGAAATGAAGTTATCAACTGGCTCTTTGTTGGCCTTGGCGCTCGCGCCGGCCATTTCTGCCCAAGCGGCAGGAAAGGGCAAAGACAAAACACCGACGCGCCCCAACGTCATCTTTATCTATGCCGATGATTTGGGCTTCGGAGACCTTGAATGCTATGGTGCCAAGAATGTGGAAACACCAAATGTAAACCGTTTGGCCGCCAATGGCATACGCTTTACCAATGGTTATGCCACTGCGGCCACTTCTACGCCCTCGCGCTATTCTATGCTGACGGGAGAATATGCCTGGCGCAAACCAGGAACGGACGTCGCTGCGGGTAATGCGGGAATGATCATCCGTCCGGAACAGTTCACCATTGCCGATGTGTTCAAGAGCGCTGGTTATGCAACGGCCGCATTCGGCAAATGGCACCTCGGCTTGGGCGACAAAACGGCTGAGCAAGATTGGAACGCGCCGCTTGCCACTGGTCCTAACGACCTTGGTTTTGACTATTCCTATATAATGGCTGCAACGGCCGACCGTGTGCCTTGCGTGTTCATCGAAAACGGTTCGGTGGCCAACTACGACCCCTCAGCCCCTATTGAGGTGAGCTATCAGAGAAACTTCCCGGGCGAACCGACGGGGCGTGCCAATCCGGAATTGCTTTACAACCTGAAGCCGAGCCACGGACACGACATGAGCATCGTCAACGGCATCAGCCGCATCGGATATATGAAGGGCGGCGGCAAAGCGCTTTGGAAAGACGAGAACATCGCCGACTCCATCACCGCCCATGCTGTCAACTTCATCAACCAGCACAAGAAGGAACCCTTCTTCATGTATTTCGCCACCAACGATGTCCACGTGCCACGCTTCCCCCACGAGCGTTTCCGTGGTAAAAACAAAATGGGCTTGCGCGGCGATGCCATCGTGCAGTTCGACTGGACTGTCGGCCAAATCATGGCCGCCCTCGAAAAGGCCGGATTGAGCAAGAACACCCTCATCATCCTCTCGAGCGACAATGGTCCGGTGGTTGACGACGGCTACGCCGACCGCGCAGAAGAACTCCTCAACGGCCACAGTCCTACGGGCAATTTGCGTGGCGGAAAATACAGCGCCTTTGAAGGTGGCACGCGCATTCCGCTCATTGTTCACTGGCCCGCACAAATCAAGGGCGCACAAGAAAGCAACACCCTCGTGTCGCAAATCGACTGGCTCGCTTCGATGGCCGAGCTCGTTGGAGCCCGCATCCCGAAGGGTGCCGCCCCCGATAGCTACAACTATCTCGACAACCTCCTCGGGCGTACCAACGAAGACCGCCCCTGGATCATCGAGCAGGCTTCAAACCACACGCTCTCCGTTCGTACGCGCAACTGGAAATACATCGAAGGAAGCGACGGCGGCAAGATGATTACGTGGGGCCCGAAGATAGAAACAGGTTATGCCCCCGTTCCGCAGCTCTATAATATGAGCGACGAGACCGAACAGGTGGACGTTGCCGCGAAAAATCCGCAGAAGGTGTTTGAGCTTGAGCGCATCTTGCGTAAGGTGAGAACGCAGACCTTGCGCATTCGCCGTCCGGCCAGTCAGAAATAAACAAACTAATCTCCCAAGCAAAAGAGGCAGCAAGATTTCTTGCTGCCTCTTTTGCTTTCTTCGATTGTCTTTTCGCGCGGGCAAACTATGCTTTTCGTCTCGGATTATGTTTTATTAGTCAACGATATAGCTTGGAAATGGAGAAAACTTTTTACCTTTGCAGGGTTTTATAAACATTACGTCGCAGGCATTTGTCCCCAAAGGCAAAGCCCGACCATTCACCAAAAACAGGACATCCGTGAAACAAAAATTATTTCTCACCTTCATCCTTGTCACCTTCGTGACGTTTGCCGCCGTGGCGCAACGCATCACGGGCGTTGTCACCGACTCCAAGACCGGTGAAGCCCTGCCTTTTGCCAATGTCTCCATCGAGGGAGGTAGTTACACGCGCACCAATGAAGCAGGCCGTTATGCCTTGCCCTTCAAGGCCGGAAAAATGCGCGTGTCGATGATTGGCTATGCCACGAAGACCCTGAAGGTGCAGCAGGCTGGTGTCTATAACGTGAAGCTCGACGACAATTCGGCCAAATTCGGAACGGCCGTTGTGACGGGCCACAAGACCAAGTACACGCGCAAAAACAACCCCGCTGTTGAACTCATGCGCAAGGTGATAGAAGCCAAGAAGATGAGCGACCTCAAGCTCCACGACTATTACTCCATCCACAAATATTCTAAACTCACGTTTGCCTTCAACGACGTCACCGACAAAATCTTCGAGGAAGGCAAATTCAAGAAGATGCCCTTCCTCAAAGACCATGTGGAAACGTGCAACGAAACCGGCAAGCTCATCCTCCCCATCTCTGTCGATGAAAACGTGACGCGCGAAATCTATCGCCGCACGCCCCATGCCGACAAGAGCATTGTGCTCGGCCAGCGCAGCAGCGGCATCAACGACCTCTTCAATACGGGCGACATTCTCAGCACCGTCCTCAAGGACTGCTTCACCGATGTGAACATCTACGAAGACGAAGTGCGCCTGCTGCAATACCCCTTCGTCAGCCCCATCTCCTCGCGTTCCGGCATCAGTTTTTATCGTTTCTTCATTGAAGACACCACCTACGTCGACAACGCCAAGTGCATCCGTGTCGACTTCACGCCCAACAACGCCCAGGACTTCGGCTTCTCCGGTTCGCTCTACATCCTTGCCGACTCCACCTACCGCATCAAAAAGGCCGACTTGGGCATTCCGCGCCGTTCCGATGTCAATTTCGTTGAGAGCATGCGCGTCATCCAGGAATTTACGCAGCTGCCTTCCGGCGAACAAGTCTTGAAGAGCGACGATATGATTGTGCAGCTAAAGCTCGCCAGCTTCCTGCAGAAATTCCAGGTCAAACGCGTCACGGAATACAGCGATTTCTGCTTCGACCCCATCCCCGACAAGACCTTCAAATTCAAGGGCGACCAGCAAACCGATGTCAACGCCCGCATTCGCCCCGAAGAATTTTGGGCCGAACACCGTTCCGAGGCGCTCACGCAAAGCGAAGACAAGATGGATGTGCTCGTTCGCCAGCTCGAGCGCGTGAAAGGTTTCAAGGCCGTACTCTTCGTTGCCAAAGCCTTCATCGAAAACTTCGTTGAGACGAGTGTCGACCCCAAGCATCCTTCGAAGGTCGACATCGGCCCCGTCAACACCATGATTTCGCAAAACTTTGTCGACGGCTTGCGCCTCCGCGCCTCGGCCCAGACAACGGCCAACCTCAACCCCCATTGGTTTGCCAAGGGCTACGTGGCCTACGGTTTCAAGGACGAGCGCTGGAAGGGGCTCGGCGAGGTGACCTATTCTTTCAACAAGAAAGCCTATCTGCCGCGCGAATTTCCAGTCAACAACCTCACCTTCACCTACAACCGCGACGTCATGTCGGCCAGCGACAAATTCCTGCCAACCGACAAAGACAACGTCTTCACCTCGTTTAAGTGGAAGAAGGTCGACCACATGATGTACTACGAGACCTTCCGCCTCCTTTGGGACCGCGAATGGGAAAACGGTTTGCGCTTCAAGGTGCAGGCCCGCACCGAGCGCGACGAGCCCACGGCGGCGCTCTTCTATCAGAGCCTCGACGGCCTCGGCGTTCCCTCGCAAGACGCTTCGCTCCATCGCAAGTATTTCCGCACAAACGACCTCACGCTCGGCCTCACCTATCAGCCTGGCGCCGTCTGGATTAACACGAAGCAGCGACGCATCACGATGAACCACGATTCGCCCATCTATTCGCTCTCGCACACCTCTGGTCTCTACGAGCAACACGGGCAGAACTACAACTACAACCTCACGGAAGCCAGCATCTACAAACGTTTCTGGCTTGCCTCATGGGGAAAAATCGACACCTACTTGAAGGGCGGTGTGCAGTGGAATAAAGTGCCGCACCCCTTGCTCGTGATGCCGGCGGCCAACTTGTCGTATATCATGGAGGACAACACCTTCAACCTCATCGACAACATGGAATTTCCAACCGACCGCTATGCCTCGCTCATGTTCTCCTGGGATATGAACGGAAAAATCCTCAACCGCATCCCCCTCATCCGCAAGCTCAAGTGGCGTGAATACATCGGTGCCAATGTGCTCTGGGGAACGCTGACCGACAAAAACAATCCGCTCCTCGAGAAGAACGCCAACGACAACCGCCTCTTCTACTTCCCCGGCCATTTCAACCCCGACGGCACCTTCACCAGCCAGTCTGCCGTGCTCGACAGCAAGAAACCCTACGTGGAAGTCGTTGCCGGCATCCACAACATCTTCAAGGTTGTACACGTGGAATACGTCCGTCGCCTCACCTACACCGAACGTCCCGACACGCAGAAATGGGGCATCCGCTTCATGTTCCGCGTGACATTCTGATAGGTCGTGCGCCCGTAACTTTCGCCGCGAGTGCCCTGAAAGGTAGGGCGTTCAAAATCCAGAATAATCTGCGTTTTTTGCCAAATAGCATGGCGGTTGCGGCACCGCTGCCCCTCAAAGGTAGTGTGTTCAAAATTCCGAAAGAATCAAGATTGGTAGAGAGGCGACAGCTGCCCCTGTAAGGGGCTCATATTTAGGGTAGGGGCTTGCCCCTACCTCTTGAGGCTGATTTATGAACCTCGCCCCTGTAAGGGGCTCATATCTCGAATTTTATTGCGGGGCAAGCCCCGCCAACGATATGCGCCCCTTACAGGGGCAGAAGCGAGAATCGATGAGCTGCGGCGGGAGATAGGGGCAAGCCCCTATCCTGGAATATGAGCCCCTTACAGGGGCAATCCCGCAACTTCGCCGCGAGCGCCCTGAAAGGGTAGCCAGTCCACAGCCCAGGGCAACGCCCTGGGTATCAGTGTATAAACGCCTACGCCCTGTAAGGGCAAAAGTATGGGCGAACGGTTGGCTTTTACTTTTGCCCTTACAGGGCGTAGGGAATGGGGACATGGTACCCAGGGCGTTGCCCTGGGCTACGGACTTGCTGGGCTTTCAGCCCGCGTAGGGCCGCAGACAAAGCTTTTTCCGCACAATCTCCCCCCCGCTTAATATTTCAAATTTGAACCCCCAACCTCCAGCGGCTATGCCGCATTCTCATCAAATAAAAAAACTGCCGCCGTCAGCAACAATCTGACGGCGGCAGTTTTTTTATAGATGATTATGAAACACGTGGTTTATTTCAGCACGCCCAGTTCCTTGCCCACCTTGATGAAGGCAGCGATACACTTGTCGAGGTGTTCGCGGTCGTGTCCAGCAGAAATCTGCACACGGATACGAGCCTGGTCTTTCGGAACAACAGGATAGTAGAAGCCAGTCACGTAGATACCCTCTTCCTGCATCTTCTGAGCATAAACCTGAGAAAGTTTGGCGTCGTAGAGCATCACGGCGCAGATGGCGCTCTGAGTCGGCTTGATGTCGAAGCCAGCAGCGATCATCTTGTCGCGGAAATAGTTGACGTTGTCAACCAACTTGTCGTGGATTTCGTTGCTCTCCTTCAAAATCTTGAAAGTCTCGAGAGCGGCACCAACGATGGCAGGAGCCACAGAGTTTGAGAACAAGTAAGGACGAGAGCGCTGACGCAGCAAATCGATGATTTCCTTACGGCCAGTGGTGAAACCGCCCATAGCGCCGCCGAAGGCCTTGCCGAGCGTACCAGTGTAGATGTCAACGCGGCCGTAAGTGTTGAAAAATTCGCTCACGCCGTGTCCCGTTGCGCCGACAACGCCAGCAGAGTGGCTTTCGTCAACCATCACGAGAGCGTCATACTTCTCAGCCAAGTCGCAAATTTTGTCGATTGGAGCCACGTTGCCGTCCATAGAGAACACGCCGTCGGTCACAATCACGCGGAAACGCTGTTCCTGGGCAGCCTGGAGCTGGCGTTCCAAGTCTTCCATGTCAGCGTTGGCGTAGCGGTAGCGCTTAGCCTTGCAGAGGCGCACGCCGTCAATGATAGAAGCGTGGTTGAGGGCGTCAGAAATGATGGCGTCGTCGGCCGTCAAGAGCGGTTCAAACACACCGCCGTTAGCGTCGAAGCAAGCAGCGTAGAGAATCGTGTCTTCCGTCTTGAAATAGTCGGAGATGGCAGCTTCAAGTTCCTTGTGGACATCCTGCGTACCGCAGATGAAGCGCACGCTCGACATACCATAGCCGCGGCGGTCCATCATGTCCTTGGCAGCCTGGATGAGGCGTGGGTTGTTAGAGAGGCCGAGGTAGTTGTTGGCGCAGAAATTCAGCACTTCCTTGCCAGCCACCTGGATGGCAGCCTGCTGAGGTCCTTCGATGAGGCGTTCGTTCTTGTAAAGACCAGCCTGCTTGATGTCTTCCAGTTCCTTCTGGAGATGTTCTTGAAATTTACCGTACATAGTATTATGTAATTTATAAATAGAATTTAGATGATGCAACGCATATCGGCAGACGATTTCTGTGGCGGGCAGTTTCCTGCAGCAATCCAGAAAACGCACCCCGCGGCGGGCAAAGGAAAAACGGCCGTCTGCCCGATAAGAAAGACGTGCGCCAGCAAGTGCCTGCGGCGCTCCGCACACTTCTATGCAAAGGAACATATTTTTTCTGAAAATATCAAGGCGTTTCCTATGAAATTCTGAAAAAAAAGTGTTCCTTTGCAGTTGAATCGTGAGAAACGCCAATTCGGGCCGTCCCGGACGCGCTCGCCATCGTTTCTCGCGTCTTCAAACACACAACAAAACACATTTACTTCACAACGTAAAAATGAAAAATATCTTGGTAATTGGAGCCACCGGTCAGATTGGCTCTGAATTGACAATGAAGTTGCGTGGCATTTACGGCAATGACCACGTTGTTTGCGGATACATTCCCAGTGCAGCTCCCAAGGGCGAACTTCTCGAGAGCGGACCTGCCGAAATCGTTGACGTGACCAACGGCGCACAAATTGCCGAAGTCGTCAAGAAACACAACGTTGATGCCATCTACAACCTCGCAGCCCTCTTGAGCGTCGTTGCAGAAGGTCGTCCGCAGTTGGCCTGGAAAATTGGTATCGACGGTTTGTGGAACGTGCTCGAAGTAGCACGTGAACACAACTGCGCCGTCTTCACGCCAAGCTCCATCGGTTCGTTCGGTCCTGAAACCCCGCACGACCACACGCCGCAAGACACCATCCAGCGTCCAACAACCATCTACGGTGTCAGCAAGGTAACCACCGAGCTGCTCTCCGACTACTACCACCGCAAATACGGTGTCGACACCCGTTCAGTGCGCTTCCCAGGACTCATCTCTTACGTGACCCTCCCCGGCGGCGGCACCACCGACTATGCTTGCGACATCTATTACAGCGCCGTGAAGGGTGAGAAATTCACCTGCCCAATTGCCAAAGGCACTTACATGGACATGATGTACATGCCAGACGCCCTCCGTGCTGCCGTTGAGCTCATGGAAGCCGACCCTGCGCGTCTCATCCACCGCAACGGTTTCAACATCGCCGCCATGAGCTTCGATCCCGAAGGCATCTTGGCCGCCATCCGCAAGTATAAGCCTCAGTTTGAAATGGACTACAAGGTTGAACCATTGAAGCAGGCCAACGCCGACTCATGGCCCAACAGCCTCGACGACACTTGCGCACGTCAGGAATGGGATTGGAAGCCAGAGTACGACCTCGACGCCATGACCCGCGATATGCTTGAGAAGCTCGCTTCTCGCTAAATTGCGGAATCCCTCATAAACAGGAAAATATAAAGCACCGACCCATCACCAGGCCGGTGCTTTTTTTATATATCCTTGCCAAACACCTACTTAATATCCGCCGCCACCGCAATACTGACTGTTAGCGCATCAGGAACGAGCGACGAATGAATCACGCCCCAGTGACGAGCGCATCTTGGACGAGCGACGAGCGAATCACGTCCCAGCGACGGATGCGTCTGCCCCCAGAAGCGCTGTCAGTTATTAGTCCTAAAGACCCAATCTCCGACGGCGTAACAACGAGTTGCGCGAATTAACAAAATTCTTAGGGCGTAGGGAAGGGGCGCCAGCACTGTAGCTCACTTTGCTCGCAAAGTGAGGGCCACGGTCACGTCGCGAAAATGCCGCAAATCCGCATAGGCTCGCCATAAATCCTCTACTTTGCGGCGTGTTCGCAAAAACCTTCGTCCCCCTCACTTTGCGAGCAAAGTGAGCTACAGTGCTTCGCCCCTGTCAAGCGCCCAAGAAAAATCCAGAAATTCCTTTAATTCCTTCCCTGCCGCCTCCCTCCGCGCCACAATTCGTTAATTCGTTTAATTCGTTGTTACGCCGTCTGAGGCCAACATCGAATCGCGGCGCAGCCCCGCAACCTCGTTGCAAAAATTCGCTTAATTCGTCCGCCGCTCCTTCGCCGCCACAACGAGTCGCGCGAATTAACAAAATTCTTAGGGCGTAGGGAAGGGGCGCCAGCACTGTAGCTCACTTTGCTCGCAAAGTGAGGGCCACGGTCACGTCGCGAAAATGCCGCAAATCCGCATAGGCTCGCCATAAATCCTCTACTTTGCGGCGTGTTCGCAAAAACCTTCGTCCCCCTCACTTTGCGAGCAAAGTGAGCTACAGTGCTTCGCCCCTGTCAAGCGCCCAAGAAAAATCCAGAAATTCCTTTACTTCCTCCTCCTCCGCCTCCCTCCGCGCAGCAATTCGTTAATTCGTTTAATTCGTTGTTACGCCGTCTGAGGCCAACATCAAATCGCGGCGCAGCCCCGCACCCCCGTTGCAAACATTCGATTAATTCGTCCGCCGCCTCTTCGCCGCCCTCCTATATATCTATATTGTCCCCCTTCTCTTCCCCTCGCCGTCCAGAAAAACGAAATCCGAACCGTTCCCTCCGCGGTTCTTCTTCTCTTTATACACTTCGTGCATAGTTATACATTTTATTCTATCCCTGAAAACCCGTTAATTTGTAAACTTAAAGTGGGTTTCTGGTGGTCAATTAGGGCTTCCGTTAAAAAAAACGAGTAAAAACTAAACAAATGTTTTGCTAAATAAAAATTAACGTCTATATTTGCAGCAGTTCCACATCAGAATATGGTATAATTTTACGATGGGTCGCCATTGACGTTGAAAATAAATACATTTCGCCCCAATATGGCATCCCTTAATATTGTATAGCATAAGGCTGCGTGTCGGACCTCTGTTCACAGGAAAACGTAAAGTTTAATATAGACTAAAAGCAGATTAAAATATCAATAAATCCCCCGCGGGAAAACGCCGCGCACGGGAAATGAACATCAAAAAAAACACCACAATACGCTTAGCCATCCCACAACGGGAAGGCAAAAGCCCCCCCCAGACATATATAAAACGCAAGGGCAGGCAAAAAGTAACAGTCGTATTGTAAAAACTCTCAGATAGCGAGACGTTTCAGTCCGTCTCCGTTCCATCAAAACGCCGCGGCCGCTTCGTCGCCGATGAAAGCCGCAGCAGGCAAGCCCCCGTGCGCCCCCAGCGCCTCCGCTGCTCCTTGCCGAAGAAAAGAAGAAAAATAATGTTTAATTTAATGGTTATATTATGAACAAAAAGTTAGTGCTCTTGGGAGCCACGTTGCTGTTGACAGCAGCGGGAGCTTCTGCGCAGAAGCGCGTGACTGGTCGCGTGGTCGACGCTCAAGGTGAGCCGGTTGTCGGCGCCACAGTGCGTGTTGAAGGCCACAAGGTCGTGGTCACCACCGACGACAATGGTCGCTTCACACTCAACAGTGTGCCTTCTTCTGCCAAACACTTGTTGGTCACTTACATCGGTAAGGAATCACAGTCGGTGAGCATCGCGGGCAACGTGAACGTCGTGATGAAAGAAGCCGAGAACAGCTTCGACGAAGCCATCGTCGTGGCCTACGGTACGGCCAAGAAATCGGCCTTCACCGGTTCTGCTTCTCAGATTAAGGGAGAAAAAATTGAGCAGCGTGTCACAGCCAATGTCACCAACGCCTTGAGCGGACAGATGGCAGGTGTGCAGACCTTCACCTCCAGCGGTAAGCCGGGTAGCGGTTCAACCATCCGCATCCGTGGTATCGGTTCTATCTCCTCTTCAAACAGTCCGTTGATCATCGTCGACGGCATGCCATACGACGGTGCCCTCTCCAGCATCAATCCGATGGACATCGAGAGCATTAGCGTTCAGAAAGACGCCGCAGCCAACGCCATCTACGGTGCGCGTGGTGCCAACGGTGTCATCATGGTAACTACCAAGCAGGGCCGCGACCGCGACGCTGTCGTGACGGTCGACGCCAAGTGGGGTAGCAACCACCGCGCCACGCCAAACTACAAGCGTCTCGGTGTACAAAACTATTACGAAACGGCCTACCGTGCCCTCTATAACTCCAAAGCTCTTCATGGCGCCACGCCTGCCGAAGCTTACGCCTATGCCGATGCCAATATCTTCAAGGCTCAGAACGGTGGTGTAGGTTATCAGGTGTACACTGTTCCCGATGGCGAACGCTTCATCGGAACGAACTTCAAGATTAATCCGAACGCCACGTTGGGCTACAATGACGGACAATATTATTACACGCCAGACGACTGGTATGACGAGTTCTTCGGCGATGGCAACCTCCGTCAGGAATACAACGTCAACATTGCCGGCCGCTCAGAGCGCATGAGCTACTACACCAGCGTCAACTATTTGAACGACAACGGCCTCATTGCCAACTCTGGTTTCCGCCGTTACAGCGGCCGTGGCCGTATCGAATATCAGGCCAAGAAGTGGCTTCGCGTAGGTTCTAATATGGACTTCAGCGAAACGCAGTCGCGCGGCGACATGTCTGCTGACTATAACAGTTCGGGCAACCTCTTCTCTGTGGCCAACTTGATGGGACCTATCTATCCGCTTTATGTGCGCGACACGAATGGTAACATTATGCACCACTCCGTAATGGGCAATCGTATCTACGACAATGGTGCCAGCACCACCAATATGAAGCGTCCGTTCTTTGGTCCGGCCGACCCAGGTGGCGACAACGAAAACAACCGCAGTCTTGACGTCTCCAATACGTTCAACGGAAAATGGTTTGCCGAACTCACCCCGATTGAGGGCTTGAAACTTACCGCCAATATTTCCGTAACGGATGTCAACACACGAACCAATAAGCTTTACAGCGTGTTTGGTTCAAACTACATGACTTCCGACGGACAGGCTTACGTTTCTCACTCACACACAACGGGTGTCAACACGCAATATCTGGCCAACTACAAGCGCACGTTTGCCGACATTCACAACGTGGACGTGCTCGTGGGTTATGAAAACTATAAGCTCCGCATGCAGGGCCTCTCTGGTAGTAACGACCACCTCTTCAATCCTTTCATCGGGGAGCTTGACAATGCTCATGGCAAGGACAAGAAAAGCGTTTCTTCAAGCACTGATCGCTACATGACCGAGGGTATTCTCTCGCGTTTGCAGTATGACTACGCCGGCAAATACTTCGTCAGTGCTTCTTACCGTCGCGATGCTTCCAGCGTCTTTCACAAAGACAACCGCTGGGGTAACTTCTGTAGTGTCGGTGCTGCTTGGTTGATCACGAAGGAAGACTTCATGGACGACTATTCTTCATGGCTCGACGCTTTGAAGCTCAAAGCCAGCTGGGGTGTGCAGGGTAACGACGCTATCCTTGATGCAGATGGCTATCGCGTTTACTACGCCTACACCGACCGCTACTCTGTTTCTTATTCCGACGAAACGAATGAATATTCCAAGACGTTGTCCTACAAAGGCAACAAAAAACTCACTTGGGAGAAGAGCAAGGCTTTCAACATCGGTATTGACTTCGAACTCTTCAAAGGCCGCTTGAGCGGTACGTTTGAATATTTCAACCGCAAGACTTCCGATTTGCTCTACAACAAGCCGACACCGATGTCTGCCGGTATCTTGACTGGTTCTATGCCGGTCAATGTCGGTTCTATGGTCAACCGTGGTGTTGAACTCGAATTGACGGGCTACATCTTCAAGCGCAACGACTTCGACTGGAGCGTCAACTTCAACCTCACGCACTACAAGAACAAGATTCTCTCGCTCGACCCAGCAGTAGAAGCCAACGGCGGTTTGAAATACAGCAACGTCATTCGTCGCGTAGGCGGTTCTATGTATCAGGTCTACTTGAAGGAATATGCTGGTGTTGACCCAGAAACTGGTCTTTCGCTCTATTGGAAGGACGTGACCACCACTGTGACCGACGCTGAAGGCAACACTTCAACCGTTGTCACTGGTCGCGAACTGACCACCGACTACGACAAGGCCACTCAGTATGACCTTGGCGACCCGTTGCCAAAGGTTTACGGTGGTTTGGGTACTTCTTTGCGCTGGAAGGGCCTCGACTTCTCTTTGCAGTTGGCCTACCAGCTCGGCGGAAAGATCTACGACGGTACTTACCAAGCTATGATGCACTCAGGTCAGCAGGCTTCTGCCGGTACGGCATGGCACAAGGACATTCTCAAGGCTTGGACTCCTGAGAACCGCTACACCGACGTGCCTCGTGTTGATGCCAGCGATGCCACCAATCAAAACCTCAGCAGCCGTTGGTTGACCAGCTCTGATTATCTGAGCTTCAACAGCGTCACTTTGGGTTATACTCTCCCAGCAGATTTGACCAAGCGTTTCAGCATTGCCAGCTTGCGTTTCTACGTTTCTGGAGACAACCTCGGCGTTATCTCGGCTCGCAAGGGCTTCGACCCGCGTTCTCGCGTTGCCGGCGGTAGCTGGAATTCTCAGAGCACGGCCAACTACTCTCAGATGCGCAACATCACGGGTGGTGTGACCTTGACGTTCTAATCTACATTTTTTTGAGCCGGTTTTGGGCAACTGGCCTAAACCGGACTCAAAAAATCTTAGTTCCAATTGAACTGGTCTGGACTTTTGTGAATTTCAGGTTTTGCCCCAAGTGTAAAGGGGAAAATTGAACTTGGAAGAGGCTGAAGTAAATGAAATCACTTCGGCAGAAAAGTGAAGACGGGTTCATTATTAACCGGCATGTTTGTAGCTTTCCCAGCTACAGATATTGCTAAGTAATTGTGAAAGAATAAGTTGTTCAATTTTGACCTGCATTTTTGTTGGTTTTCGAATTTGGAAGAGGGAGCATAGCGGGCTATGTGACCGATGACAAATTTCAAAAACGGCAAAAAGGCAGGACATAAGAATACTATTCCTTACTCCTCAAAATTGTTCAAGTTATTTTTTTACCATTACTAAATAATAAAAAGAACAACAATGAAATATCTCAATAAGAAATTCATCCTGGCTGTTGGTTGCTTGGCACTCACTGCATGCTCCGATATGGACGACATGACGCCCGATGGCGGTTCCATGACGGAAGCCCAGCTCGAAACGACCACAACGGCCATTCCTAAGCGTGCCAACGCTGATTTGACCGGTATCTATACTTATGCCGGAGAAATGGCCGCTGCGCTCAATAACGCTTCCGTACACTGCGATTATGGCTATCCCTCGCTCTGCACTGCAATGGATGCCAATGCCTCCGACTTCGTCGGTGACAACAGCGGTTACAACTGGTTTACTCCGGCGTTCGATTATACCGACCGTAGCCCGAACTACATCATCCCGTCCATGCGCTACAAGTTTGTCTATACGCAGATTAAACTTTGTAACGACGTGATTGGTTCTATCGACCCGAACACGGAAGTGAAAGATTTGCAGTACACGCTGGCCCAGGCGCGTGCCGTGCGTGCGTTCGACTATTTGAACCTCGCCCCTTATTTCCAGTTTAACTACGCCACGAGCAAGGACAAACCTTGTGTGCCTATCGTGTCTCCGACAACTCCCGATCCTGCCAACAATCCGCGTGCAACGGTTGAAGAAGTCTACAAATTCATCATGGACGACCTCAACTATGCCGTTGAACACCTTGAGGGCTACTCAGCTCCGACCAAGGTGAACGTTAGCCTCAATGTGGCTTATGGACTTCGCGCCCGTGCTAACCTCTATATGGAAAATTGGGCTGAGGCTGCCAGCGATGCCGAAAAAGCCATGCAGGGTTACACGCCAGCTTCAATTGCCGACGTGAGCAAACCGGCTTTCTGCAGCATGAACGAAGCCAACTGGATGTGGGCCATCCACACCGAAACCGATGTTATCAAGGGCTACCATTACTCACCAGTAAGCCATTTGGCATCGTTCTCAGCCAATGCCTACACAGATGGTACTGGTTCTTACAAGTGCATCAATTCCGACCTCTTTGCCAAGATTTCGGCAACTGACGTGCGTAAGGGATGGTGGGTTGATGCCAACCTCCACTCAGCCAACCTCGCCAACTGCTCGTGGACACTCAGCAATGGTACGGTTGTGACTGGTGACGACATCGCAAAGTTGGCCATCACCAACATCAAGGTGCCTTTCGTGGCCTACACCAACGTGAAGTTTGGCATGCGTGAAGGTATCGGTACGGACAAGAATGCCTACGACTGGCCTTTGATGCGTGTGGAAGAGATGATTCTCATCCAGGCCGAAGGTCTCGCCATGAGCGGCCAGACCACACAGGCGCTCCAGGTGCTCAACGACTTCGTGAAGACTTATCGCGACCCGTCATACAATTTCACCAATACTTCTGCTGAGGCCATCCAAAACGAAATCTGGAAACAGCGCCGCATTGAGCTCTGGGGCGAAGGCTTCTCTATGGCCGACATCATGCGTTTGCGTAAGCCGGTGGTTCGCATTCACGGTAGCAACAAGGCCAATTGGCCAGATGCTTTCGCATTCAACATCGCACCCGACGATCCTTACCTCTTGCTCCGCTTCCCGCGTGACGAGACTAACAGCAACCGTGGTGTAACTCCAGCCGACAACAACGAAGGCACTTTGCCCCAGCCGGGACAGAACGCTGCCTTGCTCGACGGCGTGACCGACTAAAAAACAGAAAACTGGAAAGGCGGAAGCCTCGAAACGACCTCCGCCTTTCCATTCCATAATAATCAAACAAAGAATCATCCACATGAAATGGTTTAATAAATCATATATCGTCGCCCTGGCTGCCGTTCTCTCGTTCTCAGCCTGCGACTATGAGGACGACTATACGCCGGGTGCCGCTGCCGGTGCTGACACGGTGTATTTCGAGTCTCCCGTTCAAGAGGTGGTCTTCAACGCTGCGTCGAAGGACATTCCCGTCGTTTTGAAGCGTGCTGATGCAACCGCAGAAAAGACCTACGAAATCAAGGCTGTTTGCGATTCTGCCTCTTATTTTGAAGTACCTGCCAGCGTCACTTTCGCTGCTGGCGAAGCAGAGAAAACCATCACGGTCAAGGCAACTGAAAGCCTCCCGTTGAATGTTGAAGTGATGCTCGAACTTCGTCTCGATGGAAACGCTTCAGTCAACGCTTACGCTCAGAAAATGCCAGTTGCCAGCCTCATCGTTCTGAAGGAAGACTATGAAGTGGTTTCTCACGGCGTTTATACCAACCAGTGGACTGGAGAGGGTTGCAACTGCGTGCTCCAATATTCTCCTACTCTTGAAACCTACCGTTTCGTCAATCCGTTTGGCACGGGGGTTAACGTGCTCTTCACTTACGATGCCACGACACACTTCGGTACGTCTGTTTCAAAGCAGCTTGCCACTGGTTTCGTACATCCTAAGGAGGGTAATGTTTACGCGAAGCCAGCCGCTTTAAACAAAAATGGCAACAACGTCTACTTTGACGAGGCCAACAAGATTTGGAAGATTGGTCATCAGTGGGTTGTTGCTGCCGGAAGCTTTGGCGCTGATATCGACACATTCGAAGTGACAGAATAAAACCCAAGCAGGCCTTGCACCACGGCATTCTCCCTCGTCAATCCCGACGAAGCCGATGTTGCAACGCCGCCGCTTGTGCATAAAATGTATATAAAAACAGCGAGTCTTTTTAGGCTCGCTGTTTTTTTGTTAACGCTGATGGGATTTTTAGGAATTGGGCCGCAGGTGTTAATCAAACATGCTAAATTTGTGGTGTTACATATCATAAATTCTATAACTGACTAACTTAAAACGTAGCATGAAACATCTTTTACCCCTCAGCCTTCTCGCCCTCGGTTTGGCCCTCGCCAGTCCGGGCGTGGCAATGGCCGGAAACGGTCTGGCAGCCTCTGTCGCTGTGGCCGACGATGCGCTGGAAACAGCCAAGAAAGAAGCCCTCGACTTGTTGGAAAACCGAACAGAAGAAGGCACCATGCCAGGCTGCTATACGGCAGAAGCCCGTAGCGAACTGAAAGCCGCTATTGAGGCCGCCGCAACGAAAGACGAAGTGACCAAGGCCGTCAACGCCTACAAGGTCGCTGTGGTCAAACCGAAAATCAGCGACAGCGAGCATGAATATTGGTATTACCTTGTCTCTGGTCCGTCGATGACTTATTGCCAGGATGCCGTTGTCTACGATATGAGCCAGAAGGCAAATGAGCAGCTCCGATGGAACGACCGTTGTCCGAACGCCCGCTGTATGTGGAAATTCGTGGCAGGCGATGCAACGGGAAAAACCGTAAAACTCGTCAACAAAGCCACTGGCTTTTATATGAAGAACCCTGGCGGTCTCGGCGCAAAGGTCATCACGGTGTCTGTCAAGGCCCAAGGCACGGCGTTCTCGCTCAAGACGCTCGGCGAGCAACGCGGCTTCCTCATTCAGCGCAATAGCGAAAATCCCGTACACGCCGACAAGAGCGGCGTGGTTGTGGCTTGGCGTACCACCTCGCTCGGCAGCGCCTCCGTCTGGCATTTCGATGAAGTGTCAGACTGCGATTTGGCCGCCAGCGGTGAGGGTGCCGACAGTAAATACAAGTTGGTGTGGGCCGACGAGTTCAACAACGATGGCCCCATCGATAGCAAATACTGGAGCTTTGAAAAAGGCTTCGTGCGCAACCAAGAGCCGCAATGGTATCAGGAAGACAATGCCGTTTGTGAAGGAGGTAATCTCGTCATCACAGCCCGTAAGGAAACCGTGAAAAACCCCGGTTACGTTGAAGGCTCTTCCAATTGGAAACTCAATCGCCCAACGGCCGACTATACTTCTTCCTCCGTCATCACCAACGGCAAAGTCGACTTGCTCTATGGCCGCATGGAGGTGCGGGCCAAAATCCCAACTTCAAGCGGGGCCTGGCCGGCCATCTGGTGTAAAGGTTATCCCGCTACAAACGGCTCATGGCCAGCGTGTGGCGAAGTGGACATCCTTGAGTTTTATTCCAAAGGCATCTTTGCCAACGTCGCTTGGTCCGACGCTAAGGGTGCGAGCCAGTGGCGCACGGTGAAAACACCCTTCATCCATTTTACTGCTATGGACAAAGACTGGAGCGACAAATACCACGTCTGGCGCATGGATTGGGACAGCACCTCTATACGTCTCTTCCTCGATGATGAGTTGCTCAATGTGACGTCATTGAAGCGCACCGTCCAACCCGTAGGCGACTTCTGCAAGGTCGAGAATCCCTTCAAGACCCCGATGTTCCTCTTGCTCAACCTCGCCTTGAAGACGAGCGACAACATCGACGAATCAGTGTTCCCCTTGAAGTATTACATCGACTATGTCCGCTTCTATCAGCTGACCGACACCCCTTCAACCGGCATCTCCACGCTGGCAGGAAACGTCTCGAAGCAATGGCTCCTCACTGCCGACAACGCCTCATACGTCAACCTCGAAGGCTTCGGTGTCAATCCCGTCGTTCAGCTCTGCGACCTCTCCGGCCGCGCCTTAGCCACCTATACCCCCAAGGCCGACACCACCTTTGAACTTCCCTCACAGGGCAAAGGCGTCTTCCTCGTCAAGGTATCGGGCAGCAATGCCACCCGCACAGCCAAGGCCATGATGAAATAAGTAGAATGATCCTTGCAAGGTAGTGCGATAGGCCCCTCGCAAGGCAACGTTTTCTGTCCCTGCATGGATAGTATAAAATAAACAGATAGCTAAAAAGTAAATTTGAGAAAAGCGTAGCGATTCAACTGAAAGAGTGGTCGTTACGCTTTTGCTTTTGATGTGGAAAAGGTCGTTTGCAGACATCCAAAAGCCACACAACGCAAGAGTTCAGTTACCACATCATTACTGCCGTAATGTGTGAACTTCCAGAATAAGCATCTGTTTTTCTGCGATTTGCGTAATTTTGCGTAGCTGTTGGTAACTCACGGTAAACTAATTTTGTCACCAAAAAAGAAGTGAGTTATGCGAAGTACATTCAAGGTCTTATTCTACGTGAAGAAAGGCAGTGCAAAGCCCAACGGCAACCTGCCACTGATGTGCCGCCTTACGGTGGACGGAGAGATTAAGCAGTTCAGTTGCAAAATGGAAGTTCCACCCCATTTGTGGGATGTGAAGAACAACCGTGCTTCGGGCAAGAGTGCCGAAGCGCAGAGAATCAACCGTGCGGTTGACAAGATTCGGGTGGAGGTGAACCGCCGCTACCAAGAACTGATGCAGACAGACGGATATGTGACCGCTGCCAAACTGAAAGATGCCTATCTCGGTATCGGTATCAAGCAGGAAACCTTGCTGAAACTCTTTGAGCAGCACAATGCGGAGTTTGCAAAGAAAGTCGGACACAGCCGTGCCAAAGGAACATTCCAACGGTACATAACCGTCTGCAAGCATATTCGGGAGTTCCTGCCCCATACATACAAGCGTGAGGATATTCCCCTCAAAGAGTTAAACCTCACGTTCATCAACGACTTCGAGTATTTCCTGCGCACGGTGAAGAAATGCCGCACTAATACCATTTGGGGCTATATGATTGTGTTGAAGCACATCATTTCCATAGCGAGAAATGACGGTCGTCTGCCGTTCAATCCCTTTGCAGGGTATATCAACTCTCCCGAAAGCGTGGACAGGGGGTATATCACGAAAGAGGAGATACACACCATGATGAATACCGAGATGCCCGACAAGACCCACGAGCTTGTGAGGGACCTGTTTCTGTTTTCGGTGTTCACGGGGTTGGCATATTCCGATGTCAAGAACCTCACCACCGACAACCTGCAAACTTTCTTTGACGGTAACTTATGGATTATCACCCGAAGAAAGAAGACCAACACCGAATCGAATATCCGTCTGTTGGACGTTCCCCGAAAGATTATAGAGAAGTATAAGGGGATGGCAAAGGACAATAAGGTTTTCCCCATGCCAAGTAATACGACCTGCAACAAAAAGCTGAAAGCCATAGCCGATTTGTGCGGTATAAAGACACATTTAACATATCATGTCGCAAGACATTCGGCAGCAACTACCATACTGTTATCCAACGGAGTACCCATTGAAACCGTCAGCCGCCTGTTGGGGCATACCAACATAAAGACCACTCAAATCTACGCGAAGATAACCGCCCAAAAGATAAGTCAGGACTTGGAACTGTTGTCCGACAAGTTGGGGGATATGGAGAAAAGCATTTGCAGTGCCATTTGATAACCCATAAAGAAGAATACAGATGAAAGAGAAACGAAGCATCATCACGATGGACGGACAGGGCAACATCGCCCTGCCGACCGATACAGTCTCCATTGCCATGACCGAGTGGGAACTCTGCGAGTTGTTCGGGGTTATCGCCCCAACAATCCGAGCAGGGATAAAGGCTCTTTGTAAAAGCGGTGTTTTGAGGGAATATGAGACAAAGCATACCATCAAACTGTCGGACAAACGCAGCATGGAGGTTTACAGTCTTGAAGCCATCATCGCCCTTGCTTTCCGCATCAACACATTCGGAGCGGAACAGGTTCGCAGAGCCATACTTGAAAGACTGTACTTGCGAAAAGAAAAAACAGGCATCTTCTTTTCGCTGAACATCACTGATACGGCAAATCCGAAATACTTTGCATAGGCGTATTGCCATTCACACATACTCACGCACCCGAAGAAGCATCTGTTTTCAGCTCTGTTTCTTCGGATTTTTTGTTTTTACAGCCCCGAACAGCCCCGAAGTATTTTTTGCTGCGTTCTGCTGTGATTTGCGTATCAACTTATCCGACAGTTGATTATACTTTTGTAGCTGACATTTTTTCAAACTTAAATCATTGGAATATGGAAGCAAACAAAGTAAATGACAGCCACCGACCGCCCACAGATGGCGGCATGGCAAAGGAAGAGTTTATCCGTGTCGGCACAACGCTCTACAAGATTGTGGAGCAGCCAAGACTGAACGGAGGGTATGTAAGGAAGCGCATCGCATGGAACAACGAGACCCTGCGCCAAGACTATGGCAAGGACTACATCGGCAGCGTACCCAAGTATGACGGCTTCTGCACCGTACCCGAACACGTCAGCTATCAGCCTGTAATCGGCAAGTTCCTTAACCTCTACGAGCCGATACCCCACCAACCGCAAGAGGGTGATTTCCCCTCTGTCCGCTCATTGGTGGAACATATCTTCGGGGAGCAATACGAGTTGGGAATGGACTATCTTCAACTGCTCTACCTGCAACCCATTCAGAAGTTGCCCATCCTGCTGTTGGTGTCGGAGGAGCGCAACACAGGCAAAAGTACATTCCTCAATTTTCTGAAAGCCCTGTTTCAGAATAACGTGACATTCAACACCAACGAGGATTTCCGCAGCCAGTTCAATTCCGACTGGGCTGGGAAACTCCTTATCGTGGTGGACGAAGTATTGCTGAGCCGCCGGGAGGACAGCGAGCGGTTGAAGAACCTGAGCACGGCACTATCCTACAAGGTGGAAGCCAAAGGCAAAGACCGTGACGAAATTGCGTTCTTCGCCAAATTCGTGCTGTGTTCAAACAACGAGTACCTGCCTGTCATCATTGATGCAGGTGAAACCCGTTATTGGGTGCGCAAGATAGACCGCTTGCAGTCGGATGATACCGACTTCCTGCAAAAACTGAAAGCGGAGATACCTGCTTTTCTCCACCATTTACAGCATAGGCAGCTATCCACCGAAAAGAAAAGCCGTATGTGGTTCACGCCCTCACTACTGCATACCGAAGCCTTGCAGAAGATTATCCGCAGCAACCGCAACAGATTGGAGATAGAGATGCACGAGCTTATCCTTGACATTATGGAAAGTGTAGGCACGGACACTTTCTCTTTTGACTGCAACGATATTTTTCTTTTGTTGCGGTATTCACAGGCAAAAGTGGAGAAACATCAAGTACGCAGGGTATTGAAAGAGTGTTGGAAACTTAATCCTGCACCCAACACGCTTACCTATACCACCTATCAGTTGGACTATACCCGTGACTGTCACTATTCGCCCATGCGGAAGACAGGACGGTTCTACACCGTGACAAAATCGTTTTTGGAAACACTATGATTATTTTGATGAAATGATGAATAAGTATATAAATATATTGAAATATAGATATTTACATTCTCATCAAACATTCATCAAAAGTATCTCACTGATGAAAGGAGAAAACAGGACGGACAGACCATGCCCGACACCGTAAACGATGAATTTCTCTTTTCGTGAGTGGTTTGATGAATAAATGATGAGATGATATATAGATATAAATCAATGTGTTAAACCATATGTTCATCAAATCATCGCTTTATCAACCATCATCAAATCCGTAGGAATATACATTATGACAATACAGGAAGCAAAACAAATCAGAATAGCAGACTATCTGCAAAGTCTGGGGTACACACCCGTCAAGCGACAAGATAGCAGCCTTTGGTACAAGTCACCGCTGAGAGAGGAAGCCGAAGCCTCGTTCAAGGTAAACACCGAACTCAACCAATGGTATGACTTCGGCATCGGCAAGGGTGGCAATATCATCGCATTGGCTTCGGAACTCTACCGCTCCGACAACGTGCCGTATCTGTTGGAGTGCATCGCCAAACAGACACCGCATCTGCACACCGCCATCCATGTACCATTTTCTTTTGGTCGGCAATCCGTTTCAGAACCGATGTACCGACATCTGCAAGTTTCGGAGTTATCCTCTCCTGTACTATTATCCTATTTGCAGGAGCGAGGAATAAGCACCGAACTCGCCAAGAGGGAATGTAAGGAACTGCATTTTGAAAACAAGGGCAGACCATACTTCGCCATCGGTTTCCCGAATATGGCAGGTGGTTATGAGGTGCGCAACCGCTATTTCAAAGGTTGTGTCGCTCCAAAGGACATCACCCATATCCGACAAAGTGGAGAACAGCCGACAACCTGTTATCTTTTCGAGGGCTTCATGGATTACCTCTCGTTCCTTTCCATCCGTGTGAGGAACAATCCGCAATGCCCCCGACTGACCACGCAGGATTATATCATCTTGAACTCCGTTTCCAATCTCGCAAAGGCGGAGGGCATATTGGCTGACTATTCCCAAATCGGCTGTTTCCTTGACAACGATACGGCAGGACGGACAGCCTGTGAGCATCTGCAAGCAAGGTTCGGGGAACGCCTTTCCGACAAGTCCATACACTATAGTGAGTATAAGGACTTGAACGACTACCTGTGCGGTAAGCCCTTGTCCCAATCGGCAGAGCCGATGAAGCAGGAGAGGCAAGTCCAATCCGCAAGGCGGATGATGCAGCCACCGAAAAAGCGAGGGCTGAAGATGTAGGGAGTGAGAACGCTTGCAGCCGTGCGGATATTTACAAGCGGAAAATACCATAGCTTATTAGGGAATTTTCCGAGCCGCATTGCAAGCAACGCTGAAAATTCCCCAATAAGCCAAAGAGGTTGCACCTCTCTGGACTCTCCCAAGCCAACGGCAGAAGCCGTACAGGAGAATAATCAACCATTGTTTCACAAGCTAAAAAAGAAAGGAAAACCATATATGGGATTTGTCGTATTACATATGGAAAAGGCGCACGGTTCCGACAGCGGAACGACCGCCCACATCGAGCGTTTTATCATACCGAAGAACGCCGATCCAACTCGCACGCATCTTAACCGAAAACTCATCGACTATCCCGATGGAGTGAAAGACCGAACAGCAGCCATCCAACACCGTTTGGAAAACGCAGGGTTGACACGCAAAATCGGTAACAACCAAGTACAGGCAATCCGCATCATCGTGTCGGGAACGCATGAGGACATGGAGCGTATCGAAAAAGAAGGCAGATTGGACGAGTGGTGTGCCGACAACATGAGCTACTTTGCCTTCATGTTCGGTAAGGAGAATATTGTGGCTGCGCACCTTCATCGGGACGAGGAAACGCCACACATACACATCACCCTTGTTCCAATCGTAAAGGGGGAACGTAAGCGCAGGAAACGGGAGGAACAGACAAAGAAACGCTACCGCAAGAAGCCGACCGACACCGTAAGACTGTGTGCCGATGACATTATGACACGGCTGAAATTGAAGACCTACCAAGATACCTACGCCATTGCGATGGCAAAGTACGGATTGCAGCGTGGCATAGACGGTTCAACGGCACGGCACAAGTCCACGCAGCAGTATTATCGGGACACACAGAAACTTGTCGATAGCCTCAAAGCGGAAGTGGTAGATTTGCAGGAGCGGAAAGAAGCGGCACGGCAGGAACTCCGCCAAGCCAAGAAAGAGGTGCAGACTGAGAAACTGAAAGGCGCAGCCACGACCGCAGCGACCAACATAGCCGAGAGTGTCGGTTCTTTTTTCGGCAGCAACAAGGTCAAGACGCTGGAGAGGGAGAACAAGAATCTGCATGAGCGTGTATCAGAACTTCAAGAAGAAGCCCGACAAAGGGAACAGCAACAGGCGAAACACATACAGGAGATAACAGACGCTTACGAGCTGCGACACCGCAAATTGTCCGAGTTTACAGACTTTGTGAAACGCTACTTCCCATATGTGGAGAAGCTGATACCGACAATAAATTTCCTGCGTGAACGCTTGGGCTTCAATGACGATATTATCCGAAGATTATGCACATTCAAGGACGTTCCCATAAAAGGCAAGCTACATTCTTCCGAGTTCAACCAAGGCTTTGAAACCCAACGTGCCGTCTGCTCCATTAAAGAGGATGAAAATGGAAAGTTCGATTTCAAGATTGATGGAGTATCACATATAAGCTGGTTCAGAAAGAAGATGAACGAGTTTAGGGAAGCTATCGGAATACCGAAACCAAGACAAAACAGAGGTATGCAACTGTAAATCAAAATAAAGTCCGTGATTGTTGAATGACATATCACGGATTTTTTGTACTTTTGCACTCGGATTGAGGCAACTCTATCCAAGACATAAGAAAAAGAAGCGTTATGCTTTCTTGTAAGTCGAGAACGTAGGAAATTCAAGACACTGCACAAGGATGGCATAGTGGTTCTCACGCATATAGCGTGGGCTGCTATACTACATTCGTGCATTTAGGTTTCCTACGACCTTCGACTTAGAATGTTGCATTGGTAGTCCACGTTTCTGCATTTGAGCATCCGCTTCTTTGGGCTAAGAAGCAAAAAAGAAAACTATATGAAACAAAAAGTTCCACTATCAAAAATGAACATGACAAAAACGCTATTATCAGTTATGCTTTGTTGCTGTTGCAGCATTATGGCTTTCGGGCAGAACATGACCCAAGAAATTGAAAAGATTATCAAAGGGAAGCAAGCGTCTGTCGGGGTAGCAATTATCCATAATGACGATATAATTGCCATTGCCAACGAGGACAAATATCCCACTATGAGTGTATTCAAATTCCATATAGCAGTGACAGCTCTGAAAAAAATGGAAGCAGAGAATATTCCGCTGGACAAAATGGTGTATATCAAACAGAAAGAAATGCTGAAAAACACGTATAGCCCGTTAAGGGATAAATATCCCGACCAAGGGATTCGTATATCTTATAGGGATATAATCAAATACACAGTATCGATTAGCGACAACAACACATGCGATTGGTTAATAAGGTTTGTTGGTGGTATTGATAAAGTGGACTCCTACATAAAATCTCTTGGGATAAAGGATATGAATTTCACGGAGACAGAGGAAAGCATGCATACGGACATTATGTTATGCTACAACAATTGGAGCACACCATTAGCTATTGCGCAATTGCTCAAGAAACTTCATACAGAAAATATTTTGACAAAAGAGCATTTTGCGTTTTTAGAGACAGCCATGCTTGATTGTGTGTCTGGCAAGAACAAACTAATAGCGGGGTTGCCTACCGATATAAAATTTGGGCATAAAACGGGACGTTCTAACCGAACTGCTGATGGCATACAGATAAGCGAGGGAGATGCAGGAGTGATATATCTTCCCAACGGTGAGAAGTGCTACATTGTCGTTTTGATAAAGGATTCTCGTGAGTCTGATGATGATAACGCCAAAATAATGGCAGATATATCAAATATAGTTTATCGTCATTTGAATAAATAAAAATCCAATTGTAATGAATCAAAGTCTCTAACATATATTTGTTGGAGACTTTTTGTTAAATTTCATATCGGAAAAGTGTGCGTTTCAATAAAAAGTAATAACTTTGCAAATGAAAGAGTTATTTGACAGTATAGCACCGCAAAACGCTGAAAATAGCACAGTTGCTAACTCGTTACCACTGTTTCTCAAATACTCAGTTAAATGTTTATTCTTCAAACGGTTATATTAAACCGTTGAAAATCTAAAATAATTTTGAACACCTACTTACTATTTAAGTAGGCAACAAGCCTATGCAAAAATAAAGAAAACAGCAGTTCCTGCATGACTTCACGCAGAACCTGCTGTTTTCTTTTTGACCGACGTTTCGTTGGTTGTCTGGGCGTGCCTCAAAAGGTCGGTAAAGAGGCGCCAGCGCCCCTGAAAGGGGCTCATATTTAGGGTAGGGGCTTGCCCCTACCTCTTGGGCCGATTAATGAACCTCGCCCCTGTAAGGTAGGGTGTTCAAAATCCAGAAAAATAAAGGTTTGTAAAGAGGCAGCAGCGCCCTCGCAGCGGAGATTTGCGCTGGCCCGCATAATCGTCTGTTGCGGCGCCAGCATTGTAGCTCACTTTGCTTGCAAAGTGAGGGCCACGAACACGTAGCGAATATAGCCAGCGCTCTGGGGCATATCTTCGTTGGATTTTTAGCTCGTGCTTGGCCGCCGCAATATTCGCTCCCCCTCACTTTGCGAGCAAAGTGAGCTACAGTGCTTCGCCCCAGGCCTTCGCCGAATGTTCGCGAAGCTCCCCTTGTTGCTATGTCGCCATGCCATTTGGTTAAAAACCGCTCAGAGATTTTTCTGGATTTTGAACACCCTACCTGTAAGGGGCTCATATCTCGAATCCTATTGCGGGGCAAGCCCCGCCAACGATATGCGCCCCTTACAGGGGCAGAAGCGAGAATTGATGAGCTGCGGC
>OCPY01000192.1_pt1 | contig 55800 bp, 37 predicted proteins | sample 1538821 | NCBI WGS metagenome assembly OCPY01 (sample SAMN04571728, study PRJEB22368) | human gut metagenome | biome: human gut; material: stool | host: Homo sapiens | place: Luxembourg | collected 2012-12-07 | reverse complement strand
CAATATTCGCCCCCCTCACTTTGCGAGCAAAGTGAGCTACAGTGCTTCGCCTCAGTTTTTTCTGGATTTTGCCCCCAAATATTGCGGAGCAAAAGAACGCCATGAGCGCCCAGATGTTCCGCTCGATTTATCACTTATTCAAGCGGCCGTTGGTGTACGTGCCTTTTCTGAGGACATTGCCGTTGCTGTCATATTCCGTGAAAGCACCGTCGCGCTCACCGTCTTTATAATAGCCGTCGAAACGCGTACCGTCGGCAGAGATTTCAATGGCACGACCGTCCTTGCGGCCCATCTTGAACATGCCTTTGTATTTTTCGCCATTGGTGCGGCGCCAAACGCCTTCTCCGTCCATGAGGTTGTCTTTCCAGTTGCCCTCATATTCGTCGCCGTTCTTCCATTTGTAACGGCCGAAGCCATTACGCTTATTGTTTTTCCAACTTCCGGTGTAGACGGCCACATTTTTCCAGATGAACGTGCCTTGTCCGCTCTGCTCTCCCTTCAGGAACGAGCCTTTGTAGACATCGCCGTTGGCAAAGGTGAACACGCCCTCGCCCGTTCTCTCTCCATTTTTGTAGTCGCCCTCGTAGATGTCGCCGTTTCTGAACTTATAGATGCCACGGCCTTCCTGCACATCGTTTTTCCAGTCGCCGCTATAATAGTCGCCGTCTGGATAGAAATACGTGCCCTTTCCATTCCGAAGGTTGTTGAGCATGCCGCCTTCATATTTCGAACCGTCATGCCAGTCGAAAACGCCGTGTCCTGTTTTCTTGTCGTCCACCCAGTCGCCCTTGTAATAAGCGCCATTCTTATAGGTGTACGTTCCCTTACCATTTCGCAGGTCGTCTTTCCATTCGCCGACGTAAGTGTCGCCGTTGTAATAAAACATCGTGCCAGAACCTTCCTTACTGTCGCGATACCACAAACCTTCGTAACGGTTGTTGTTCAGCGAGAAAAACGTGCCACGGCCGTGGCGTTGGTTTTGATACCACTGTCCGTCGTAACGTTCGCCGTTAGCATAGTTGTAAATGCCAGAACCGTCGCGTTTTCCCTTCACGTAATCGCCTTCATAGCTGTCGCCGTTCTTGAAAATGGTGCGGCCAGTGCCATTAGGCTTTCCGTTGTAAAGACTGCCGGTATAGACAGAACCGTCTTTGAACGTGTATGAGCCCACTTCTATCTTTTGGGCTGAAAGATTCAACACCGATGCCATTGCAAACAACGATGTGATGATAATATGCTTCATGTCTGTTTGTTGTTGACCCAAGCAGCAGTGAAAGGATAAACTGAACAACCTCCCCGCTGTGAAGAGTCTAAAAAAATCTATGACTGTTTCTTCAAGTAAGTAATGGCATCTGACAAAATTACCTGCCGGACGGATTATTCCAAGTTCATCCGCAACGCCAGCTGTGCCAGTTCCAAATCATGCGGTGTGTCAATGCCGATGGTTTTCACGTCGGTGTACCCCACCTTGATGTGCAAACCAGCTTCAAGCCAGCGCAATTGCTCCAAAGACTCCGCTTTTTCCAACACGCCTTGCGGCATGGACGTGATTTTCTCGAGCGTAGGGACGCGGTAGGCATAGAGTCCGATGTGCTTGTAGAACGTGTGTCGGCTGAGCCATTCTGAAGGCTCCACGCCACGCAGATAAGGGATGACGGAACGGCTGAAATAGAGTGCATAATCGTTGGCGCCGACCACCACCTTCGGACTATTTGGATTCTGCAACGCTCCAAGACCATCGCTGGGTGTAAAGGGTTGCACCAAAGTGGCAATGTCGGTGTTGTCGTCTTCAAAACACCGTTTGATAGACTCCAGTTGCGAAGCGGCGATGAATGGTTCGTCGCCCTGAACATTGACAACCACGTCGGCTTCGACGCCCGATTTGTTCAAGGCCTCAAAACAGCGGTCGGTGCCGCTCTTGTGGTTGGTGCTCGTCATAACGGCCTTACCGCCAAACTGCTCCACGCAATCGAAAATGCGCTGGTCGTCGGTTGCCACAACGGTATGTTCAAATACCCGGTTCACACGTTCGTAAACCCACTGAACGATGGGCTTGCCGCCCAAGAGGGCCAACGGTTTGCCTGGGAAGCGCGTTGATGCGTAACGCGCAGGTATGATTACCAAGAATTTCTTCATTTTCTTTTTTTCTTTCGGTTAAAACATCTGACACACGGAAGTGCGACAAGGCAATATTATTAAACTAGATTATCCCTGCATGGTAGAGTGTTCAAAACTGAAATATTAAATTGGTGGAGATTGTGCGGAAAAGCCCTGTCCGCGGCCCTGCGCGGGCTGAAAGCCCTACAAGTCCAGAGCCCAGGGCAACGCCCTGGGTACCATATCCCCATTCCCTACGCCCTGTAAGGGCAAAAGTAGAAATCAACCATTCGCCCATACTTTTGCCCTTACAGGGCGTAGGCGTTTGTACACTGATACCCAGGGCGTTGCCCTGGGCTGGGGACTGGCTGCCCTTTCAGGGCGCTCGCGGCGAAGGTTCGAATTAATCGAATTTTTGCAACGGGGTTGCGGGCTGCGCCGCAGTTCGTTGGTTGGCCTCAGACGGCGTAACAACGAATTAACGAATTGCCGGGCCGCTCGGGTGCGGGGGATTGCCCCTGTAAGGGGCTCATATTCCAGGATAGGGGCTTGCCCCTATCTCCCGCCGCAGCTCATCGATTCTCGCTTCTGCCCCTGTAAGGGGCGCATATCGTTGGCGGGGCTTGCCCCGTAATAAGATTCGAGATATGAGCCCCTTACAGGGGCGATGTTCATAAATCGACCTCAAGAGGTAGGGGCAAGCCCCTACCCTAAATATGAGCCCCTTTCAGGGGCAGCGCCGCCTCTCTATCAACCTTGGATTTTTCTGGATTTTGAACACCCAACCAGCATGGATAGGATAAACTAATTTTGAGCACCTCCTTACCATTACTCAGCCCGCATCAGACTCACTCAAACAAAGCCTCCGACTTCTGTCGGCTGTTGTCATTGGGAGCCGTGGCGGCAGGAGGCGTTTCTTCCTCCTGTTCGGAATCGTTCACGGGTTTCGGCTTGGGCTTCGGGATGTCAAATTCCTCAGTGTCTTTATATCCCAAAGAACGATCGCGATAAATCTTCTTCATATAGTAGGCCCAGATTGGGAGGGCAGAAGAAGCGCCCTGCCCCATTGCCATGGAAGCGAACCGAATGGAGCGTTCTTCACCGCCAACCCAGCAAGCCGTTACCAGGCGTGGCACACAGCCCATAAACCATCCATCGGAGTTTTCGTTCGTCGTACCAGTCTTGCCTGCAATCTGCCCCTTGATGTTGTATTTGGAACGGAGGCGGCGGCCAGTACCTTGGTCGATGACGGCCTGCATCATGTCGAGCATCTTATAGGATGTCTCCTCACTGATCACTTCGCTCATACGCGGCGTAAACTCCGCAACGATGTTTCCTTGGTCGTCTTCAATCTTGGTGACGAGAATCGGGGCGCAACGGATGCCTTTATTGACAAAGGCCGTGTAAGCGCTGGCCATTTCGCCAACCGTGATTTCGCAGGCACCCAAGCAAAGCGGCAACGATGGATAAATCTGGTTGTTGGCCACTCCAAATTCATGCAGATAGTCAACGAGGCGCGTGCCGTAGGGGTCAATCTGATACATGAGTTCAGCCGTAATCCAGTTGTTTGACTGGCTCAAGCCCCACTTCAGCGTCACCGCCTCGCCATATCTTGAGCGGCTGCTGTTGCGCGGCGTCCATCCGCCATACGTGCGTTGCACGTTGAGGATGGTGGAGTTGGGCGTATAGCCGTCTTCCATTGCCATGGTGTAGACAAAGGGCTTCATGGTTGAACCAACCTGACGGCGGCCCACCATGGCCATGTCATATTGGAAATGCGTATAGTCGAGTCCGCCGACATACGCCTTCACATAGCCGTTGGAAGGATCGATGGAGACGAGTCCGGAGCGGAGGAATGATTTATAATAACGGATGGAATCCATCGGTGTCATCTGCACGTCTTTCTCACCCTGATAGGTGAAGATGGTCATCTGCACTGGCGTATTGAAAGCCTTCTGGATTTCCTCATCGCTGGCGCCAGCCTGTTTCATGAGGCGGTAGCGGTCGGTCTGCTGCATGGCACGCTGCAACGAGCGTTTCACGTCGGCCGAAGAGAGGGAGGAAGCATACGGGAAGTTGGGAGAAGAGGCACGCTCTTTCTCAAACTGCTTTTGGAGGTAAAGCCCAACGTGTCCGCGAACGGCTTCTTCTGCATAGCGCTGCATGCGCGAATCGATGGTGGTGTACACTTTCAGTCCGTCGACATAGATGTCATACGGCGTACCGTCTTTCTTGAAATTCTTGTTACACCAACCATACAACGGGTCTTTTGCCCACGCCAACGAGTCGGCATAATATTGCTGTTGCTGCCAAGCGCGGTAATCGGCCTTATTGGGTTCCTTGGCCATCATGATGCGGCGCAAATATTCACGCAGATAGGCGGCCTGCCCGTCCTTGTGATCAACGCGATGGAAGTTCAGCGCCAACGGTTTCTCGCAATGTTCGGCATATTCGGCATCCGTGATGTAGCCGGCCTTGAGCATCTGGTGCAAAACGACATTACGGCGTTCACGACAACGTTCGGGTTCCCGCACGGGATTGAAATAGGAGGGATTCTTACACATGCCTATCAAGGTGGCGGCCTCCGTGATGGTTAGGTCGCGAGGCTGCTTGTTGAAATAGACCTGTGCTGCGGTCTTGATGCCGACCGCGTTGTGGAGAAAATCAAAATAATTGAGATAGAGCGTAAGGATTTCCTCTTTGGTGTAATGGCGCTCCAGCTCGACAGCGATGACCCACTCTATGGGTTTCTGCATGAGTCGGCGCGTGGTGCTCTCCGTGGTCGACGAATAGAGCTGCTTGGCCAACTGCTGGGTGATGGTACTACCACCTCCGGCCTCGTGATGGCGCAAGAGTCCGCGTTTCACAATGGCACGCCCCAAGGCACGGACATCGATGCCGGAATGTTCATAGAAACGGACGTCTTCCGTGGCCACAAGGGCTTGAAAGACGTAGGGGGAGATACTGTCGTAATCAACAAAGACGCGATTTTCGTTGCGCGACCACGTACCGATGACTTTGCCATCAGAAGTAATGATTTGCGAAGCGTATTTGCTGATGGGGCTTTGGAGTTCATCCAACGGGGGCATATATCCAATCCAACCCTCACGGATGCAATAGAATCCTCCTGCAACCAGCAACACCAGCAGCACGAAGACACTCCACATAAATGTCACGAATATTTTTCTCATAAATTGTATTCTTCATTTTGGAGAGCACATACGGCATCTCTTCTGGACGCAAGCCAGAAATACATGCAAACTTACTCAAAATGGTCGAAATAAACGAAGATTTTGGAAAGAATAACGCTCTGCCTGTGCCGTAGCACATAAGTTACGGACGAAACCATGCCTCATTGCTCATGATTGCTTAACTTTGCAGAACGCTTCACAGCGGGATTGAGACAGCAAGGGAAACGGCAAGACGGCAGGAGTCTGTTGCGGCGCCAGCACTGTAGCTCACTTTGCTTGCAAAGTGAGGGCCACGAACACGTAGCGAACATGACCAGCGCTCTGGGGCATGACTTTGTTGTATTTTCAGCTCGTGCCTGTCCACCACAATATTCGCCCCCCTCACTTTGCGAGCAAAGTGAGCTACAGTGCTGCGCCCCAGACCTCCGCCAAATGTCCGCACAATCTCCATCTACTTAATTTTTCTAATTTCCCCTCTACCCAACGCCCCACTCTATTCCTACCGATTCTTTCACCATTACTTAAAACTGAGTTTTTCATGAAGAGATATATCAACTGCCTAAGCATTGCCGGTTCCGACCCCTACGGCGGCGCGGGAATACAAGCCGACTTGAAAACGTTTTCGGCCTTGGGGTGTTATGGCTCTGCGGCCATCACAGCGCTGACGGTGCAAAACTCCACGGGGGTCAAAAGATCTGTTGCCGTTGACGCACAGACGGTTTACGAGCAAGTGGCGGCGGTTTTCGACGACATCACCATTGACGCGCTGAAAATTGGAATGACGGCGAACAGCGGCATCATACGCGCCATCACGCGTCTCATCAAGACATATCATCCTGCCACCATTGTCCTCGACCCTGTCATGGTTTCGTCGTCTGGCCACCGCCTGCTCGACGAAGAGGCGACAAAGGTTCTGAAGGAGGAACTGATGCCGCTCTGCACGCTGGTGACGCCCAACATACCGGAGCTGGAGGTGCTCTCTGGCGGCGCGGAAGGTATTGCCGCGGCGCGGAAGGTGATTGAAGAGACGAAATGCACTTTCGTCCTGGTGAAAGGTGGGCATCTTGAAGGACAACCGACCGACTGCCTCGTATCGGCCAACAGAACATGGGATTTCCCCGGCCGTCGTGTTGATACCCGCAACACGCACGGCACGGGATGTACGCTATCATCGGCCATCGCGGCCTACGCCGCGCAGGGTTTGCCGATGCCGGAAGCGGTTGGTAAAGCAAAGGCTTATGTTGAACACGCTCTGGCGGCCGGCGCTGAAATCAACGCAGGAAAAGGACATGGCAGCATGAACCATTTCTTCGAGGGGCATGAACTCATGACACGGTAAGCAATGGTGAAAGAATAAGTTGACCAACAAAAATACAGGTCAAAATTGCCTAATTTATTCTTTCGCCACCTACTTAATCAAATAAAAATGAGTAATTTTGCAGCGCCTATTTAGTAATCACCATTACTTAGAGAGAATAATATTTATACTTTCAAATATAAAACCAACATTCGTATGAACGCATTTGTATTTCCTGGCCAAGGGTCACAGTTTGTAGGTATGGGCAAAGCCCTGTACGAGAAGCATCCCATTGCAAAACAACACTTTGATTTGGCCAATAAGATTTTGGGATTCGACATCACCGAAATCATGTTCAACGGCACTGACGAGGAACTGAAGCAGACGAAGGTTACTCAGCCTGCCGTTTTCTTGCACAGCGTGATCAGCGCTTTGTGCCTGGGACAGGACTTCAACCCTGAAATGGCAGCAGGCCACTCTTTGGGTGAGCTCTCTGCTTTGACCGCAACACGCTGCTTGAGCTTTGAAGACGGTTTGAAATTGGTGGCCGCCCGTGCCATCGCCATGCAGAAGGCTTGTGAAGCTGCTCCTGGCACAATGGCTGCCATCATCGCTTTGGCTGACGACGTGGTGGAGAAAATCTGCCGCGAAGTGAGCGAGGAAACTGGCGAAACCGTGATTCCGGCCAACTACAACTGCCCGGGTCAGCTGGTCATCAGCGGAACGAAAGCTGGCATCGACGCAGCCTGCGTTCGCCTGAAAGAGGCTGGTGCCAAGCGTGCATTGGTATTGCCTGTTGGCGGTGCTTTCCACAGCCCATTGATGCAGCCTGCCAAGGAGGAACTGGAAGCTGCCATTGCCGTGACGGAATTCCAGAAGCCCATCTGCCCTGTTTACCAGAACGTAGACGGCATGGCTCACACGAATCCTGAAGAAATCAAGGCCAACCTCATCAAGCAACTGACTGCCAGCGTGCTCTGGACAAAGGAAGTGACCAACATGGTTGCTGCTGGCGCCACGAGCTTCACTGAATGCGGTCCGGGCAAGGCTTTGCAGGGCATGATTGCTAAGATTTGCAAAGGAAATGCTGAGGTCAGCATCTGCGGTATCGGTGAATAAATTTCAACTTTTTACCGAGAAGGAAAATATCAGAAAAGGGGGTACGTTCATTTATGCGTACCCCCTTTTTCTGGCTCAAAGGATGATTTATGGGATGAAACAGCAAAGATGGTCATCTACTCGCGGCCGCCAGTAGCGTTACCTTCGGCCGCGAGTTGCGTTACTGGCGGCCGCGAGTTGCGTTACCCGCGGCCGCGAGTAGATAAATAGTAAAGTCCTTCTGAAGACGGATGAAGCGTTTTGCTATTTCCATGAATACGGATTGGATTTTTGATGGAATTGAAGCATGGATTAATGAGGGGAACGGACGCATGACGAAAGTCGGGGGCGAAAGCATTGTAGCTCACTTTGCTCGCAAAGTGAGGGCCACGGACATGTGGCAATGTCTGAGGCGACAGCATGGTAGCTCACTTTGCTCGCAAAGCGAGGGCCACGGACATGTGGCGAAGTCTGGGGCGATAGCACTGTAGCTCACTTTGCTCGCAAAGTGAGGGCCACGAACACGTTGCGAAGTCTGGGGCGATAGCACTGTAGCTCACTTTGCTTGCAAAGTGAGGGCCACGAACACGTTGCGAAAATCTGGGGCATGACCTTGTTAAATTTTTTGCGCGTGCTTGGCCGCCACTATATTCGTCCCCCTCACTTTGCAAGCAAAGTGAGGGCCACGGACATGTGGCGAAGTCTGGGGCATGACCTTGTTGAATTTTCTGCGCGTGCTTGGCCGCCACTATATTCGTCCCCCTCACTTTGCAAGCAAAGTGAGCTACAGTGCTGCGCCTCAGACCTCCGCCGAATGTCCGCGCGAAGCCGCTTGCAGCCATGTCGCACACGCTAACCTTTAATATTTCGATATTGAACACTCTACCCCAAGGCTTCATTGTAGCTCACTTTGCTCGCAAAGTGAGGACCACGGACATGTGGCGAAAATCTGGGGCATGACCTTGTTGAATTTTCTGCGCGTGCTTGCCCGCTCAACATTCGTCCCCCTCACTTTGCAAGCAAAGTGAGCTACAGTGCTTCGCCTCATGCCTCGCCTCTCTACCAATCTTGATTTTTTCTTGATTTTAAACACCCCACCCCAAGGCTTCATAAAAAGCCGACCTTATCAATGCAAATATTTGCTGGCACGAAGCGCCGAAACGAAAAAAACGAAGCGCCAAAACGAAAATCCAAAACGAAGCCCCGAAACAAAAATTCAAAACAAATAAAGCACAGCAACGAACTAAAAAAGCCCCGCGACCAACAAGTCGCGGGGCTTTTTTTATTGACAAACTTCATTGCTTTCCCGTCAGTGTGGCGGGGAGGCAAGAATGTGGAGATTAATACACTGGGTTCTTGAGATACCAGTTGCTCTGGTTCTGGAGCTTCGTGTAGAGAGCACCGTTAAATTCGGTCATGTTCTCGTATGGCTTAGCATTGACAGAACGGCGGGCAATGGTCCATGCAAACCAGTTCGTACCGAAGTTAGGAGTGGCATAACCCCAAGTATCCTTGTTCTTGTGGCGTGCGATACGAGTCAAGTCGTAGAAGCGGCAACCTTCGAAAGCTGTTTCGAGCGCCATTTCGTCGCAAATCAAAGATTCAACGGCGTTGATCTGCTTACCAATGCTGGCAGGGATAACAGGATCTGCGGCTGGCAGCGGTTCGGCTGGAGTTTCGCCAGTTTCAGCATCGGCGAGAGCACCTGTCGGATTATAGACGTCTGACACGTTAGTGCCTTCCTTTTGGAGTAAGTTGGTGTAGCGGAGAACCTCTGCAGGGTTAACAGCCGTGCCTGCTGAGCGGGCTTCTTCTGCTGCGATGCGCTGACCAACGACGACGTGGTAGAGAGAAAGCGCATCTTTGTCGCTGGTGACGTTGCAACCAGTCTCGTGGATACCTTGAACCTTGTCGAAGTAAGACTCGCTGTTGAAGTCAAGCCAAGGCATGTTCTTCGCACGACGCAACTCATTGATGTCGATGTAGCTGGCACCATCAACCACGCGAGAAGCGTAAGGAACAATCTGATTGTTCTCGTTGATAGAGTCGGTCAAGATTGAAGGAATGGTCTTCGAGCTCAAACCATCGCGCAAGATGGCGTAAGCATAACGCGGATAACCGGCACGGTTGACGGCTTCAGCGAAGCGCAAGTAAATCTGACGCAAGCGGTAAAGCGGGAAAGTGTAGTTGTATGAACATGAACCCGTTCCGATAGAGAAAGAACCAGTGTAATTAGCACCACTATTAACAAAGGCACGCTTGGTAACGAAGGTCATCTTGCCAACCGTTGTGTTGAACTTGGCAAGATTTCCATTGATACGGCCATCACCGATTTCAATATACTTCACGTCCGTGACATTGTCAAAACCTTCATTGAAGTGCGCCAACTGGCTTTCGCTCAGATTGAGGTAGCTCTTTGAAGCACTTACCTGACGATTCTTGAAGTTGGCAGAAATTGAAATCTTACCAGAAGCAACTTCTTTATCTTTACCGTCATCATCCTTCTCGATAGAAGAAGAGGTCGTTGAGTTGGCATCAAAACCGTAAATCTGGGCAGCACGTGTCAGAACCGTACCGAACGAAGAGTTGGCTGCTGAAGCCATCAAAGTGATGACATCACTACCAACCTTTGAGCCCCTGTCTGCAAACAACAGACTATATGAACCTGCACTATTCCATTCATAAGATTCCTTACCATTGAAAGTGTTTTTGCTAAGACCACAATAATCGCCTGACGGGACGTTACTCTTGAGACGAGCTTCTTCCTCAATAAAATTATAATAATACTGAGCAGCCATCTCGTAGTCCTGCTGGTTGTCGCCGCGCATCAAATAAAGGTCGCCCATGATGATGTCTGGCTGGAAGACGAACTTCTTGGGGTCGATGTTCATTGCACCATTATTGACGGAGGGGTAAGCAGGCGTTCCTTTCTTGGAATAGTTGTAAGCCTGCATCAAGCCAGCCTTCATGAGCTTGCTGAGCAGATTGTCTACACTGACGAAACCTTCTTCAGGATTCTTTTCCCAACCTGTGTTGGCATTGTCAACCGGCTTCGTGATGAAAGGTACTTCGCCGTAGTTCTGCACGAGCTGCATGTAGGTCCAAGCACGTACCATCTGCACCTGAGCGTACTCGCAGCGCATATAGTAATTGTTGTTTTTCTTGGCCATCGTGTCAGCCTTGGCAATGTAGAAGTTACACTGGTTGATGACTTTGTAGTAGGCCGAACGATTCAGCAATCCGTTGTCTCCGTCTTCCACTTTATCGAAATTGGAAATGCGGGCCACCGTGTCGCTCACATAGGAAGTTGTATCGACCATATCGCTGCGGAGGTCGCCCAAGAGAATATTGTTTTCAACCATATCCTGGACGTTGGAGAGGATACCATAGTAGAAATTGATGGTATCACGTCCAGAGAAGTTCTCCGTGTAGAGATCCATGTCTGGAGTGAGCATATCCTCGCAGGAAGTCGTCGTCATGCCCAATCCCAAGAGGGATACGAACACACCTATAATCGATTTCTTTTTCATTGTTTTATTTCTATTTTGCAGAATCCTTGCATAAGACAGGAGCTACTCTGCATGGCTATCAAGCGAACTTGGAAGCGCTGCCGACATTTCCTGTCTATGAATAGAAAAGCATGCCCCACACGCTGAAGGTGTTGCCCCAAATTGTGCTGGGGCACGCTTGTTATTCAAACTGCTTTTGTTTTCAGATTACAAGTTGATGGTCACACCAAGATTGAAGCTTCGGTTCTTCGGAAGCATGCCAGTGTCGATTCCCTGATAGAGAACGCTGTTGCCAGCAGAAACTTCAGGATCGTTTCCTAAGTACTTCGTAACCGTGAACAAGTTGGTAGCTTCTCCGTAAACAGAGAGGCCTTGCAACCAGCTGAGGTTGACAGGGAACTTGTAAGTGAGACGAACTTTCTTGAGCTTCAAGTATGAACCGTCTTCAATCCAACGGTCTGAGAAGCGTTCGTTGTTGACCCACTCTTCGCTGGTGCTTGCCATGGTGCGAGGCATATCCGTAACCTGTCCGTTATACTTCCAACGGTTGACAACGGCAGCGGTCTGGTTGTAAATGCCGTTGGCACTTTCAAGCTGTGAACGCTGGTAGTTGTAGATATCATTTCCGAGAGAGTACTTGAAGTCGAGAGAGAGCGTCAAGTTCTTCCAAGTTAAGTTGGTAAAGATGTTACCATAGATATCTGGGTTGGGATCACCAATCTGAACCATATCGGCTTCTGAAATCCAGCCGTCACCATTCTGGTCTACGAAACGAACGTCACCGGCCTTGAAGTCGCGGTAAGGATTCTGTACGAGTCCGGTCGGGTATTTCAAACCTGCAGCCTTGGCTTCAGCATCGCTGGCGAAGACACCGGCGGTTTGATAACCATAGAAGACGCCAGCAGCAGAGCCGACAGCGGTCAGGATGTTGTTCTTTCCGTAGATGGAAGAAGTGTAGCCGTGGATGGTCTTGGCCGTGGAGAGGTCCTTGTTGCCGTTGGCATCCAAAGCGTAAGTGGTGATGTAGTTGAGTGAGCCGTCGGGCAACTCAGTGATTTCATTCTTGTAGTGGCCTACACTGAAACCAGCATCCCACTTCCAGTTGCGCGTGTTGACCAGAACGGCATTAACGTTGGCTTCAACGCCGCTGTTCTTCAACGCACCATCGTTGGCCCACATGTATGGCAGACCAGTGATGTCGCTCACAGGCTTGCGAGTCAAGAGGTTGGTGGTCTTGCCGTAGAAATATTCAACACCAAGGGCCAAGCGGTTGTTCAGCAAATTGGTCTGCAAACCGACATTGAAACGGTGGTTGGTTTCCCACTGGATGGTTGGATTCTGGATGTTGGCCAACTTCAAGGCTGTGGCTTCCTTCATGAAGCGGAGGTTGCGGAAGTAGGTACGTGCTGCGTAGTAGTCTACGTTGTCGTTACCTGATTCTTCGTAACCGGCGGTGAGCTTCAAATAGTCAATGCCTTTGACATTGAACCACTTTTCAGAAGACATCAACCAACCGAGCTGTACAGATGGGAAGAGACCCCATTTGACACCTGCGAACTTGATTCCCTCAGAGGCTTCCTTACCGAAACGTGAAGAGGCTTCCATCGTTGTACCGATGTTGAGGAAATACTTGTTCTGGTAGTTGTAGTCGGCATTGAGGTAGTAAGCGAGGTTAACCCACTTGTCGCTCGTACCGCCTGCTTCCTTATACTGCAACGACATGCTCATGTTTGGCATCTTGTCCTGGTCGTTGTTGTAACCGACCATGTTGCTGTTGTTGTATGAGAAGGAAGACATACGGAAGCCGCCCAATACGTTAACGAAGTGACCGCCGAACTGACGTTTCCAATCGATGCGGAAATCGTTGAAGAGCGTGGTTTCTTTCGTGAACTGCGAACGGAGCGTAGAAGAAACAGCACCAAGACCAGCGACAGTTGTCGTAGGCGTACCGTCGTGAGGCAGATAGTACTTTTCGTTGTTACGCGTCATGATGTAGCTGAAGCGGTTGCTCAACGTGAGGTGCTTGCCAATCTTGTATTGCGGCATCACGTTGATGGCAAACTGGGTCTGCTCCATGTTGTTCTTGTTGTCGCCGTCGCCGTTGGAGAGAATCCAATAAGGATTGACATAACCAGCATAGCCGAAGTCCTCAGCGAAACGGTACGGGTTGTTGGCATCCGTATAGTTCTTTCCAGAGAACTGCGTTGTGGTGTGGCCCACGTGCAAGCCGCCGTTTTCATAATATACGTAGTGTGCATACGGGCTGATGAACGGAGACTGAATCAATCCCAACACATTGGGTGAAGAGATAATGCTATTTGAATAGTCGGAAGCCCAACCGTTGTCGCGGAGGTTGTATGCGTTACGCACGTAAGAGATGTCGATGGCCGTGTTCAAATCCTTGAACAACACGACGTCGCTGTTGAAGCGGATGTTCAAACGGTTGAAGTCGGTTTTCTTGGCCGTTGCATCAGCAGCGGAGTAACCCAAAGAGAGGTTGTACATGGCGACATCGTCACCACCTTCTACGTTAACCTTGTAGTTTTGGGTGAAAGCGTTGTCATACATGCCGTCCTGCCAGTCCGTGTTGTTGTGGTAAATCGGATAAAGCAGATAGTTGGGGTCTTCGTTCATGAAGGTCGGAACAATCGTATTGTTCTTGAAATAGTCCTGACCTTTCTGAGTTGTTCCCAAGAATTCCGTAACGTAGTTGCGGTATTGGTTGGCATCCATCATTCTCAGCTTAGAAGGGGCCAACTCGTAGCCACCGTAAGCGCGAATGTTGATTCGAGTTACCATGCTGCGGCCACGCTTGGTGGTGATTTCAATCACACCGTTACCACCCTTGGCACCGTAGAGCGCCGTACCATTCTTAATGACCTTGACATCGGCGATGTCTTCTGGGTCGAGAATATTGAAGACGTTGTTAACGAAACCTGTGTGGAGCGTTGTACGATCGTACTGCATATCCCAAACCACTCCATCGACAACCACCAAAGGCTGTGAGTTGGAGTTCAAAGAATTCAAACCGTTGATGAACATGGCAGCGCCCTGTGCTGGATTACCGCCACGATTGATGGTGCGAACGGCACCGTTCAACTTTGATTCGATGTCTTCTTCGATGGTCAGCGCCGACGAAGCGTTGACATCCATCTTTGGCTGGTTGAAGAGCTGCGTACCATCGAAGTACAGGTTCTTCAAAGCGTTGGAATACAGATAGACATTCTGGTCTTTAAGACCCTTGATTGCATAATTGGATGCGTTGTAGTCACTGTGGTCATCAGGAATGGTGACATACAAAGAGGTGACGAAATCGGGGATGCGAATCGTGTAAGCACCTTTATCGTCGGTCAAAGCGGTATAGAAGCTGTTATTGAGAGCCTGTACTTTAACACCAGCCAAGGGAGCATGCGTAGCTGCATCGTACACAAAACCAGAAACTTCCTTCATGACATACTTGTCGTGAAGAGCCGTAGCAGGTTTTGAGGGCTTTGCTGCTGTTCCCTCTGTTTGTGCAGAGAGGACGCATGCGCCAGACAACATAAAGAGACAGACGCCTGCACGCAAAGCACTTTGCATCATATTGTTTCTTACGTTCTTACTCATCTTTTCTTTTTTAGAAGTTAACAAGAAGCTAATTAGCGAACTGGTTCAAGAATTACCTTAGCAATACTCAAAGCCTTGCATTTGCCTTTACGCTGCTGGGCATAAGACATGGAAATGCGCAAAACTGGGAAGCTTTCGTAGCCTGAAGGAAGGCCATAATAAGCATACGGGAACTCAAATGCTTCCCAGAGCACCTTCTTCTCAACCTTGTTCTGGTCAACAGAAACGTTCTTGACGGCCTTGCCAATCACAGAACCCTTGTCGTCGCGAATCTGCACGTCAAACACTGGTTTTTCTTCAATGATCGTACCGTCTTCCTCTGTGCGGATGTTGTTGATGTTCACACGGTTTGGCAAAAGAACAATGGAAATTTTGTACTTGGTGCTGATAACCCTGTTAAGTTTGAAGTCGATGTTCAACTGGCTGTTACCAGAGACGGGGAAGTAGTAATAAAAGTTGTCTACGCCCAAAGCGTCAACATTGACTTCTGCGTTCTGGTTTTCATTGTCCAAAGTAACGTATTGTGCCTGCTCAGAGGTACTACCTGTTACCTGTGCCGTGTTACTACCATTGATGTTAATCTTTTGGATAAACGAATAGCTGGGGTCGTAATTGTAGTTGTCAACCGCAAAGATGTAACCATTAGAAGCCTTGATGGCATCGTCGGCAGTCTGTCCGTCGAAAATTGGATTGACATTTCCCTTGTCTTTGTTGTAAATGACAAGGCCAACATTGGTGTTGAGCGAGTCGGCCGTCAAAACATGGTTCAAGAAAGCCTGCGGATTGGAAGTCGTGACAGGACCTTCTGAGTTGTAACCAACAGAGAATGAAGAAGCAGAGAGAATACGATCGGTTACATTATAGGTTGTCAAAGAGTCCGTATTAAACTTCAAAGCATTGGTTCCCTTGTTGGTCCAATCGCGCTTGGAAGCATCCCAAGCATAGTTGTAGCTCTTGGCATACTTGAACAATCCCTGAAGTTTCTGACGAGCAGCCTCGTAAGCAGCATCAGTAGGGATGACAGAAACAAAAAGGCTGTCTTCATCGGTAAGATAGGTCAATCTGGCATCAGAAATCAACGAATTTGTGCGCGACCACACAGAGTCAACGTATTCCATGCTACCGTTGTGGTTCATAGAACCCTGAGTGCTTGAAGAGGCGCTGAACGTGTAGACGTTGTACTTGTCAATATCGCCATAAATCTTTGCAAAACGGCTGTCGACCTGCAAACGCTCGAAAATGTTGTAGGCAAACTGAGATTCACCGTCCAAAACGTGGAGCATACCGTTTGAAGAGAGGATGTTGGCATTGGCAGCATCCAGCTTGACACCATTGAACGTGCCTTCTCCTGCGTTGTAGTTAACGATCTTGGAGTTCATCAAAGCGATACGCTGCTCGCCCATGTTCGACTCATAGTTGAAGCGGGCGATGTGGTTGCGTGCGAAACGGTTGGCAACGTCGTATTCAGCACGCGTTCCTGCCATCTCGTCCTTGGCACGCAAGACAGCAGCGCTGTCCAATTCATCAAGATACTGCTTGGCATTGAAAGTGCCGTTTTTAGGCAACCATGCAGTGAGTTGCTGAGACGTGGCGAGAAGCTCAGCATAAGTCTGCTTGGCAGCCTTGTCCGTCTGAGACTTCATCACTTTGCAGCGTCTCAAAATCATGGCCACAGAATCAAGATCTGCATTGGCCTCGATGTTCTGCCAAATGGTGTGCGAGCCCGACACCGTGCTTGGCTGAATATCGAAATGATCATCGGTACAAGCAGTGAAGCCGAGGAGCACTGCCGCGCCCAAGAGGCCCGCTTTTACCGTATTTTGATAGATACTTTTCATTGTATTTTTGTATTACGTTGATTACCAATTACATTTGATTACCAAATGTCTTCAGCTTTAACACCATTGAAAACTGAAGTTGGAACGATTTCGAAGTAGTCGAGGAAGAGCTGAGAGTCGAGCTTCTTCAAGGCAGACTTGAAACGCAAGTAGTATGTCTTGTCTGAACTCATCTCACTCACGGTGACAATTCTTCGAAGAGCGGCACTTGCACCGCCGATATTACGTACCACGTCGGCAGGGTCGCCCTTACCGTTGGTGATGCAGAAGTAATTCGGCGCCTTCATGTAGCCCTGGTTACGCATGTTTTTGTCGTTTTCAGCATTGACAGCAGCATCGTCGCCGTCGGCTACCCAAGGAATGGCTGCCGTTCCAACAGACTGGCGCATATCGTAAGGCAGTCCTGCAGGAACAAGACGGAGCGGATCTGAACCGAAGTAGATCTGGGCCATACCACGCAAGGTGTTGTGGGAAGCACCCATACGAATTTCGTATGTTCCGTCTACAGGGACTGGAGGCAATTTGAGCACGAAGTCGTAAAGACCTGCCACCATGACCTCGTCACCCTGATAGTCACGCCATGCACCGCCAGCAGGAGAGTAGGCATCCATGAGGTAAAGCAGGATGGTGCCGCTCGATTCGCTGGTGATATTGTCGAAATAGCCATTAGGGAATCTGAAGTAACCATTGCCACGCACACTGTTGGAAGCGATTTCCGGTAACATCGTCGTGATGTCAACACGGATACGTTCACTGCCTAAACGGCTGCGGACACCAGAATCATACATCAAGACTTTGTTGATCGGGAAATAATATCCATTGACAGCGCTGTTGTCAAACGCGCCGTTGTCTGGAGATATTTTCACGCCTTCGTCTTCAACGCCTGTTTCGGTGTAGTCACCATCAACACCATCATTGTAGATGGACTTACGGTTGGCATAAATGCTGTGGTTGAGATCACGCTGGAAACCTGTATCACCAACCTGGGTGATTTTGATGAGACCTCTGTACTTACCGATGGTTGCGTAGTAGTCCCACACATTGACCGGAAGGTTGTTGGTCTGAGGTTTCTTGTTGTCGCCGTATTTGTAACCATACTCGTTGTAGTGGTGGACAAAACGGTCGTAGGCCATGCGGCCTTGCATGAAGTGGTAAGCAACGAAACGGTTGATGGCATTGTCGGGGTTCTTCAAGTCGCCCTGAGCCATTGTGCCGTAAACGGCTTCACACTTTTCTTTGACAACCGGCATTATCTGCTCCCAGTTGGTAACGTTGCCTTCTTCGTCCTTGACCAAGGTGATACCCCACTCTTTTTCAAAGATGGAATCTGGCTCAACCAACGCTGTATAGCCCATATAACGGTGCTGCATGTATTTGGAATCAGCGATACCGCTCAGCTGGAACTTCTCCGGATAGTCTTCCTTTTCATATTCGTTGTCGATAGCAGGAAGCGCCATCGTGTCGGAATAAGAAGTGGCTTCAATCAGGTGTGCGATGATCTTCATGTTATCTGCAGAAGCAATCAGCTCATACACATTGTCTGATGAAGGTGCGATGACCGAATAAACCTCATGCACCATACCATTGGAAACTTCCGCATTGGTTTTACCGACACGGGCATTACCATTGATGACATAACTTGCGTTGCCACCTGTGGTGTCTTGTGCACATGTCAGCAAGCGGTCGTTGAAGTTTGGAATGGCGAATGTTCCCGGAGTTGGGAAATCAGATTCTTCATAAGCGTCGTCGTTGCCATTGTCGATCAAACAACTGTAGGCAATCAACTGAGCCTGCTCGTAAGAGAGCTCTGTCACAGCGTTGAGCCCTAACTTGTGGACGTAAGCATCAATGGCATCATTGTTTGGTGCAAAGAGCGTGTAGTTACCACGGGCAGAAAGAACGCTGGTCAAGGATGAAGCATCGTCAGACTTTCCAAGTTTCACTTTGTCGAAAATGTACTTCAAGCTGGAATATTTGGCTGGGTTGTTGGCCAAGTATTCAGACATCGACTCTTCTGACTTTATAGAGTAATCGCCTTCATTGATGTCCTCCTTGCAGGACGCAAGGAGCACACCAAGTGAAAGAACACAAAGCCATCCAAAGACGCGAACTGAAGTCGTGAACAGACCTTTAAAACGTCTTGATTTCATAGGCTATTAATTATCAATTGTCAGAATAACGTTTCCAAACAGGATTCTGTTCGAGCTTGCCACCGTAATCAACACCGTTGACCTTCATTTCCTCACTGTAGATAGGATTGTAGAGTGAGTAGAGGGCCTTCAGACGGTTGCGAACAGTTGTTGAAAGCGTAATGTAGTTGGTAAGCACATCGGTGTTTGCATTGGTGGCTTCGCACTGACGCACGATGTCGAACCAGCGCTTACCTTCTGCGACGAACTCACGCTGACGCTCATTGTAGACGAGCTTCAACAGGTCGTCGGCGCTCTTGACGTTACCGCTGTGGGTTGCATAGTCGTCTCTCAGACGGTCGCTTCTCAAATCGGCAACCTTGCCATAAGAGTCCGTAGCCTTCATCTTAGGATTGCAGCGAGCGAAGATGGCGTTAACCAAGTTGAAACCTTCAACCAATGCGTAACCGGCATCGGTCTTGGTGGTAGAAGCCTTCGTTGAAGAAGCCAAAGAACGGGCAATGGCTTCAGCCTTGATCAACATGATGTCTGACAAACGATAGATTGACCAGTTGGCATCAGCGTTTGTAGAATAAGAGGCATCACAACCCTTTGTTACATCTTCATAATCATCGATGTTAAGGTTGTTGATCACATACTTGTGGCAGATGGGCTGAGAAGCCGATGAAGTCTTATAGTCGAAAGTTTCGAGCAAACGGATGTCGCACTTGCCGAAACCACGGTCTACATTATATGAGCTGGCAGCGCTGCTGGTCAGCGTTGAGCTACCAACCATAGCACCAACCTTCAACGAACCGCTGTTGTTAGAAGCCAAATAGCTTCCCGGCGTTCCGTTTGCCTCACCACTTGTGCTGTTGTACTTGAGCTGCAGGATGTGTTCATACATAGAATTGCTGTTGCCCATAGTTGCGAAATACACCTCATCAGTACCAGAAGTTGTATAGCTGGAAATAGTGGTCATGTAAGGATACTCTTTGTCAAGAGCCGTGAAATTGCTCTGTTCCTTGACTACTGAACCGCCAAGCTGCTTCATTTCCTTGTCATATTCTCTTCTGATATGGTTGAGAACAGAGTCTGCATGAACAATGGACTTCTTGAAGCATTCCTTGCTCAGGTTGTCTAACTGCGCAGAAGCAATCGTGTCACCATTCTCGTCGAGAACATAGTCGCCCTTGGCCTTAGACTTCAGGAGCATACATCCTCTCCAAAGATACATATCAGCCAAAAGGGCATGGATACCAGTCTTGGTGAAACGACCTACGTTCTCACTCAGAGAACCATAGTTGTCTGGTGCATACTGCCATTCTTCCTGACCTTCCGTGTCGAGATCACGAATCAAAGTGCCGAGCAAATTAACACCCTTCGTTGCAGGAAGCTTGTTGGCACGTGCTTCAGCATCGGTGCGGATTGGTGTCGTGTTGTAAGGCACGTCGCGGTAAGCGCGAACCAAATAGAAATAATAGAGGGCACGCAAAGCTTTCACTTCGGCACGCATTGGTTTCCAGTCGCTCAAGCGGAAGCTTGGGTCGACTTCCTTACCAGGCTGAGTCATGATGTCACCCTGAGAAAGCACCAAGTTGCAATAGTTGATACCCGTATAGAATGAAGACCAGTCGAAGATACCTTCGGTTGGCACCAAGATACCCTGCTGAAGGTGCTGGATACCAGTCTTGGTCATATCGTTCAACGCCAAGTTGTCTGAACGAAGCTCACCCCAATAAAGGATTCTCGAGGTGACAGCGTCGGACGCCATCTGACGGTATGCCGCTGCACGGACGTTGTCCACGTCGGTCTTTGACTTCCAGAAGTCATCCTCTGTAATCATGTTTGATGGAGACAGTGTCAAGAAATCTTCACAAGAAGCCAATCCCATGCTGCCGAACAAAAGTCCGACAGCAAGGATTTTATTGATAAACTTATTTGTTTTCATCATATTAATGGTTTAGAAGCCAACATTCAAACTAACTGTAAATGAGCGTGAACGCGGAGTCTGAGAACTGTCCGTACAAGGACTGAAACGAGAAGCTGAGTGGTCTGGGTCTACACCTTTATACTTCGTCCAGAAGATAAGGTTGTTACCAGAAGCAGCCAAACGCAACGAGCTCAAACCATATTTCTTCAACTTCTCAGCCGGGAAGCTATAACCAAGCTGGAAGTACTGGAAGCGCAAATAGTCACCCGGTTCAACATAACGGTCGCTAATCAATGCGTTGAAGATGTCACCAGAAACGTTGGTGTTCATGGCACGAGGAATCTCAGTCACCTGACCATTGGTTCTCCAACGGTGGTTAACCGCAGCACTCTGGTTTTTGTTAGTACGCATATCCTCGGCATACATACGTGCCAAGTTGATGATCTTGTTGCCGACACGGAAGTTGAAGTTGGTCTTCAAAGTCCAACGGCCGTAAGTGAGGTCAACACCGAAACCACCGTTCATCTTAGGATTAGAAGAACCTAAGTAAACGATATCCAATTCGTTGATCTGACCATCGTGGTTGATATCTTCGTAGATAACGTCACCACCTTCGAACTTGTATTCGCTACCACCACCGTAGTTGTAGACCATCTGCAACGGGTTGCCGTTCTTGTCGTAGATCACGTTGCCTTCAGCATCGCGAACGATAGGAGCAGTTTTGCCAGTTGCCTTAGCCGTGTTGTAGAGGTTGCCGTTGGCATCTGGTTCCGTCAGATAATATTCATTGTCGTCAGGGTTCAAGAAGTAACCGTTGTGCTTGTAGTCGTAAGCATAAACGCCCTTGAAGCGGAAACCATAGATACCACCCAAAGAGTGTCCCACCTGAACACGCTCCAACGGTTTTTCGTTGGCTTTCTTATAGTCGAACTCAGCGTTAACCGTGTTAAGCACAGAGGCATCCATCTCAGTTACCTTATTGATATTCTGAGAGATGTTGAAGCGGAAGTTAGCGTGGAACTTACCGAACTTCAAAACGTCGGAAGTGCTGACAAAGAGTTCCCAACCCTGGTTGGTCATCTTACCAACGTTGGCGCTGCTCAATGAAGTGAAACCACTCGTTGAAGGAACACGAACACCAGAGTTCAAGAGGTCGGTTGTTTTCTTGTCATAGATATTGAGGTCGAACTTGAGCAAGTCGTCGAAGAAGTTCAAGTTGAAACCTAAGTTCCAAGACTTGGTCTTTTCCCAACGGATGTCGGTCAGACGCAAGTTAGACGGACGGATTGCAGTCACACCATTGTAGCTACCGTAAGAAGCATACTGGTTGTAGATCAAACCTTCGCCAAAGCTTGAGTTACCAGTGACACCCCAACCCGGACGGAAGGCCAACATGCTGATGACCTTCTTCAATGGTTCGAAGAAAGCTTCATCGCTAATGTTCCAACGACCAGAGATACCAGGGAAGAAGCCCCACTTGTGGCCAGAACCGAACTTCGTGCTACCGTCAGCGCGGATGGTGAAGTCGAAAGCATATTTAGAACCGAAAGCATAGTGAACAGAACCTGTACCGCTCATGCTGTGGCCCTTACCCGTTGAAGTGCTCATACCAGTTGTCCATCCAGGTACAGTTGGGTCGGTCAAGCCGCCACCGATACCAGAAGAAGACTTATACTGAGTAGTTGAGTTGCTGGTGCTTGCTTCGATACGTGCCATCACCTGGAGAGAGTGGTTTTCGTTCTCGAAGTGAGGACGGAAAATCAAAGAGTGACGCGTCGTGAAAGCCAAAGACTTGAACTCCTGGTTTGAAGTGAGGTCCTTATTATAAGTAGAAGTGTTGCTCAAAGAACCAGGTTTGTAAGCGTTCTTGGTTTCAGTGTAAGCGTTCAAATACACTTCACCCGTATAGTTCAACTGAGTTTCCTCGTCTTCCTTGCCGAGCAACTTATATTCGATAGAGAACTGCGGCGTGATGGTATAAGTGGACCATTTACGCCATGACTCATAAGCCTTGGCAACCGGGTTGCCATTGTTATACATATCATCCAAATACTTAGAAGTCAAGCCTTTTTCTACAGAGTTGGCGAAGCCAAGTTCCGTAGCAACATTCGGCATGATATACCATTCGCCGGTGTCAAACCAGTTCTGGGCAGTTCTGTCATACTCATGACGAGTGACAGCCATATTAGGCATTGCCTGATAAGCATTACCCATCAAACCGTCATCGTAGTTCTTGTTCTGGTTCGTGTAAGTCAACGCGAAGTTAGAAGAGAACTTGATACGGTCGGACACGAAGTAGTCCAAAGCCAAACGTGTGGTGAAACGATCAAGCGTCTGCTTGATAACGGTACCAGTTTCATGGTCGTAGCTACCAGATACACGGAATGATGCCTTGTCACCACCACCAGAAATGTTCAAACCATAGTTGTGAGTCTGACCAAACTGCGTTACCTCGTCAATCCAGTCAGTGTTCTTGTTATAGTTTCCATAGAAAGAAACGTATGAAGGTTTATCCTGCAATTCGACCATTTCGTCTGCCGGGTTACCTGCAGCTGGGTTCGGATTGTGGTAAGCCTGCTGAAGCATCATCTTATACTGGTCACCATTGAGCATCTTCATACCAGAAGGCTGCCATGCGCCAGAGAAACGATAGCTGAAGTTGACCTTGGTCTTACCATGAGAACCACGGCGTGTTTTGATTTCAATCACACCATTAGAACCACGCGAACCCCAGATAGCCGTTGCGGCAGCGTCCTTTAAGACGTTGATGCTGGCGATGTCTTCAGGATTGACCTGCAACAAGTTAGCAAACTTTTCTTCGTTCATATCGTTAGCGTCGAACTCTTGCTTGTCATAGTCCTCGAGGATGTATCCGTCGACAACGATCAAAGGTTCCTGATTACCATTGATAGAAGTAACACCACGCAAACGCATGCTGGTACCAGCACCAAGGTTACCTGAGTTTGAGACGATGTCCAAACCTGCAATCTGTCCCTGAAGTGCTTCACCAGCAGTTTCGAAAGACAAACCCTGCATTTCGTCCATGTTCAACGACTGCTGAGCGATAGAGATTTCGCGCTCAGGGATGACCATACCATTGGACTTCACCTTACGCGTAACCACCTTAACAGCAGTGCTTAAAGTTGTATTGTCGACCAACTCAACGCGGAAATTTGACTGCGTTCCAATGGGCATTCTCTGAGTCTTGTAACCAATGTAAGAAATCTGCAACGTGTTGCCTGGATTCTTAATTGAAAGAGAGAAGTTACCATTAGCATCAGTCTGAGTAGCAGAGATGGCACGGTTAGACTTATCAATCTCAGCTACGTTCGCCATCACGACAGGACCTTTGTCAGCAGAGCTCCAAACGTGTCCTGTAATGCGCTTCTGAGCAAATGCAACAGCACAGCAGAAGCACAAGGCAAGGGTCAATAAATATTTTATGCTATTCATGATATTTTATATTATCTGATTCTGTACTTCTTGACGAAAGAACGTGCTGCGGCTGCCGTTGCCCATTCGCTGTCGTAGCGTCCGTTAGGAAGAGATGCGAAATTAAGCACCTTATCTACCTGGTGGAGGACAATGTATGAAGAATTCTTGATTGATGAAGCGCCACCTGAAGTTGATCCATCGAAATCCATATCGCGAGCCATGAGGTTGTTTGGAGCTATAACATGCACTTTTTCACCAGTGTTATCCGTTACAGTGATAGCATTGTCAGACTGCTTAACATGCAAAGAAAGGTAAATATTCTTGACATTGTCAATACATGAAGTCTGATATTTCATGCCATCTGCGTTGTCAGCATTGGCCATATTAGTGGTCACGTGGTCAACAAAGAGAGACTGGTCTTGGAAGTGATACTTCAAGAAATTGATCAACATGGTGATCATAGCCTTAGCCTTCGCCTGGTTTTCTGGAGAAAGCGTACCTTCAGTTTCCTCAGTTGCACCTTCACGGTGAGCTTCCATCCATTCAACGATTTCGTCGTAAGACATCAAGCCCTTAGCCTTGGCTGCATCAATAGCCTCATTAGTAGGCACATAAACCGTGTAGCGGTAGTTATTGAAGAAGCGCACCAACATTTCGTTGTTTGAAGGATTGACACCTTCGTCGGTGAAGATACGGTATTTCTTCTGTTCAGAAGCCCAAAGCGTCTTGTCGGTCTTCATTTCCTCAGTCTGGAAACCAGCGAGAATCAACTGATCGGCAGAGAAGTTGGCCTTGCAGAGATCGAAGAACTTAGAGAACTTGTCGCCCTGTTCGCTCATGACCGCATATACAGATTTCGTTGTAGGCTGCATCGGACGGTTAATCAGGTAAGTCATACCATTACCATAACCATTCTTCTCTGGAGACATATCATATCCTTCGATGACTTCGCAGTCGTGGTCGTTGGCATACTCGTCGCGCTGGAGCTGGAGCTGGTAACCACCATCAACCAACATACCTAAGCCATTCTTAGAAGCATCGCCCTTGTACTTCACATAAACTGGAGCACCAGTACGAGCCAAGAAGTAAGTACGCTTGCCGTTGACACCCTTGTCGTTGTCCTCATCATCGGTGTCGTGAACAACGATGTGCTGATCCAACATATCAATCAAGAGCGCCTTCTTAATCTTACCAGAACCATTGATGGTCAACTGAGCGTTTGGTTCAGAAACGTTGGCAGCATTACCACCAATCGTCTGACGCTGGTCGCTTTCAGGGTTCTGACCTGTTTCGATGTTATATTTATAGGCCTCGGCACGAACAGGAATCACAGCACTTGCCACATTCTTATAAGTGAAGCGCCAGTATTTCCAGTTCTTCTTCTGGTCGGCAGAGTTACCGCGAGCCAAAGACATCGGATCGACATAACCATAAGAGCCCAAGCCTTCATCCGTCGGAACGAAGAATGAGAAGCGAGACTGCATGGCCTTCAAGTAAGTTGAATAGTACTTCTGCAACGGAGCGTTGTTGTATGAGTTTCCTTCAATGTACTTATCGTCGGCACGAACAATAGACTTGATAATCTGTGCATTGGAAGAAATGAGCGCGGGCGCAATCACAGAAGAATAGTCAGCCGGCGCAATCACACGGTTCATGACATAAACAACACCGTTGTTGGCCAGCAAACACTTGTCGATACACTGCTTATACTTATCCTCGGTTTCATAATCCTTTTGGGTTGCCGGGAACATCTGGTCCTGAGCATCGTTCATGATGGTCAAGTACTTGCTCGGCACACTCTCAAGGAAGGAGTCCTTCATCAAGTTATTAATCAAAGCCTGAATAATGTCAAGAGGAATCTGATAGAGATTGTATTCAAAATTCTTGAGTTCCTCGGCATTGTAAGTGCCATCACCCTTAAGAGTAGGTCTAACGATAGGCAACTTGGCATAACGATTCATGATTACACGACCAGCGCCGTCAATGAAGAAGTCTATCATGGCAGCATCCGTCGGTACGAACATGGCACCCATATCCTGCTCCTTCGGCGTTGAAGAAGAGATGGCATACTGGTTCCATCCTGGATCGTAAGTCAAGAGAGGGAAGTCACCCAAAGACTTCTTGTCAGGACCAGTGGTCATGGCGCCCGTGCTTGAACGGCCAGAGATGTAGCGCTTTTCAAACACAGAGTCGTTGCCGATGTCGTAGATCTGACGATACTGTGCAGTCAGGGTAGAGTTATAATAAGGTGCGCTGAAACGGTCGAGCATCTTGCTAAACAAATCGGTTGCACCGTTTGTGCGGATAACCTCGGCCATATTGGAAGGCGTTACCAAAACAGTGTCCAAGACATTGAAGTAACCATTCAAGCAGGTCACGTCTTGCTTCAAGACCTTGGCACCATATACATAGGCACGCTTACCACCCTCGGGACCGTTAACCCAAGGTTCCTTATTATTAAGGATGAAGCTAACGTCGTCGTGGGTGATATTCTTCACCTTCATCTGGTCTTCAATGAAGGTAAGCATCATCGGAGAAGTGGCATCGAGGGCCATGTAAATGCCCGGATGACCCATAGTTGTATACTTGTCCCAGAAGCGCTTGTCGCCTGTGCTGTTTCCATCAGCATCGACTTCGCCTTCGTTCTTATTTACAGGAAGTTCGTTATAGTACCATCTACGAACTGAGTCGGCAGCCGAATACGCTGTTGTACGACGCATTGTCAGAGAACCGCCGCCAGTTGAATACGGCAACATTTCCAAGACATCAGCATTGTCGAGCATGGTGGTAAAGAAGAGCATCTTCTTCTGCGCCAAAGACAATTGGTCATAGCTACGAATAGGATTGCCATTACCATCCTTCCAGTCAGTTGTTTCGAAAAACTTTCTATAAGCCTCGTCGTCAGCAACAAAAAGCGTCTTACTACCGGTTCGAGAGAGCACGTTGGCATAACCCAAGTCATCAGCCAACCGAACAACCGTGGTAAAGTTTCTTGCCTTCAATTCGTCGTAAATACTCCCGCCCAAGAAACTTGGCATCGTTTCATCCAAGTCGTAATCGTCAGAACAAGAGTACGTCAGACCGCAAGTCGAAAGCAGGCACATTGCACCAAGCAATGATTTTCCCATTTTGCTAAAACGGTTTTTCATACGCACTAATAATTTGTTTAATATTTGTTTTCTGTTTGTATTCACACATTTGTACACACTTTATTTGCAGCAAAATTAATAGAATTTTGTTATCTAACTATCAAATGCCCGTGTTAATATTCGACCTATTAAAGATATTTAATAATTGGCCGAGTTTGAAATGTTAAATTCACAGGAAAAGCCCGCTGCGGAATGGAAGCCCGATTAAGCGCCGCATTTGCATACGCGACTTTGCATTTCAAAGGCAAAACGGAGCGGCGACAGCGCATTTTTTTGTAAAATTACGCTAAAATCTGCCGAATAGCTTAAAATGAGCGATTTATGAGTGTTTCACCTCAATGGAGGTAATGATTTGGCAACAGTGCTATTTTCTGCAATGTGCATAGGATTGCTTGTCAAACAACTCTTATCGTTTGCAAAACTACTAATAAAATTTGGATTATTCTATAAATCCATTATAATTTTTGTTTTTTTTGCTATCCCCTAAATATAACGATTTTTTGGGGCTCTTTTTCAGTTTCTTCTAACTATTTCATGTGCCTTTCTGAATAGGGAGTGAATTGTAATGCAAAGCGTTTATGTGCTGCTTTAAGATATGAGTCGTAGGCATGGTCAGAATGGTTATATTTATAAGGTACAATTTTCCCTTTTCTTAAGCGGACAATACGCCCTTGTTCGTCTATTCGATAGAAGAAAGTATGATAGTAGTTGTCCAAACATGGATTTTGGTCTTTGTCAAGCCATGAAATTTCTTCAAACACCTCCAATTTTAGAAGTTTACTTTGCTCGTAATATACCCATTTGCTTCTTTGGATATCCTCCATAGGAATATGCCGTTTGCTGTTGAAACTGAACTTTACAAATGTAGGTTTAATTTCGTTCATACCTAAATACAATACATCTGCAATTTTTCCTTCATGTCCATAAGTAACAAGAAATGTTTCATTTGTTTTCCATTCAAAACCAATGCTCTTTATGTTAAAGGCACAGGCAAGGACTTGTGTATATGGTTTACTGACACCGACGAGCCTAACTTCTCTGTTTTGTACCTCTTTACGGTGATAGAAAATATCTCCGAGAAGTTCTTTTACTAAAGTTTCTTTTAGTAGGACACCGCTATCCGGTGGAGCTTGTTGTAAAGTGTAGAAATGAGTATTTATGCTATCTATTTTTTCTACAAGATGCGAAAAACTTACAGACCTTGGTTGACATAGACAAGAGGATAGCCCCATTGCTATGACCAAGACTATAACGATTGTCAATAAGAAATGCCTCATATTATTTTTTACTTTGGTATTTTGAAATTAGATTTTTATTTGCAAGAATATTAATCATTTCCGTATCTTCAATTTGCTTTGCGAAATCTAAAGGAGAGCGCATAGCATTATTTTTACTTAATGCATCTGCTCCGTATTTTACAAGCAATTTGACTAGACAATAATCATCATTAGCATTGAATACAGCATACCATAGAGGACTATTGCCATAGCAATCAATAATATTTACCTTTGCTCCCTCTTGTAATAACAATTCTGCAATGGTTATATTGTTGTATTGCGCACAGAAATGTAAAGGAGTCCATCCCATTTTATCTTGATGATCAATATCAATGCCTTTATTCACTGTATTTAGAGCCTTATAACTAACCATAACTTACTATGACTAACTAACCATAAAGTCTTGATTTTCAATACTCTTTGATTTTTAACACTTTCTGAGTGCTTTTTGGCAGTTCCCGATTTTCCACATATTTTTGCAGCGTATTTCTACCGTGGAGAATTTGCGGAGCTTTTATTTTGTCATATCGTGAACGTAGTTGACAAGGGTTTACGAGTGGTTACGATGGAGGACAGATTTGAAGCTGATAGGCAAAAAGCGTTATATCGTGGACTGGGTTGACAAAGGTTGTCAATGGTTCACTTCCGTTTACTCCATAGGTGGAATACTCAAAGTATGTAGAACATAGTAATATCAAAGAGTATGAGACCGACAAGAAAATGTGAATTTTGTGGCAAGACATTCGTGCCAAGAAGCGGTATGCAGAAATACTGTTCCGAGGAATGCCAGGCAGAGGCAAAACGTCTTAGGAAGAAAAGACAGCAGGACTTGATTAACGGTATTGAGCCAATCATGGATCTGCAACATCAGGAGTATCTTACCTTCTCCAAAGCAGCCATTCTGATGGGATGCACCCGACAGTATATCTACAAACTTGTGGCTAACGGCAAGTTGAAGGCATCAAGATTGAGCAGCAGAATGGCATTCGTAAGAAAGGCTGATATAGAGAAGATGTTTGAGGGTAATCCCTACAAGCGTGTGGTTCCTGCCAGCAAGAGCAAGCTCAGTAAAAAGGCAAAAACAGAAAAGCCAACACAAAACCAGGAACCAACAAAAGGGAAAGAGGAGAATGAGGTGCTTGACTATTATTCGGGCGAGGAAGTGATGTCCATTTATAAGGTCAAGAAGTCTTGGCTCTATACATCCGCCAAGCGCAACCAGATACCGATGTGCCGTATCGCTGGCAAGAACTATTACAGCAAACGGCATATTGATGAGTTCTTCGGTACTGCCGTTGACATCAACAGCATCACGGAATGGGTGACCGCTGATGATGTAGAGGAAGCCTTTAGCATGAGCAAGTCGGCACTTAGGGCATACACCTACCGCCATAAGATACCCACCAAACGTGAGTATGGTCGCACCTATTACTCAAAGGAGCATCTTGAAGAACTTCGCAGGACTGACCTCATGAGCGATGACAGCTATTATACCACAGAGCAAGTACAGCAGTTGTATGGTCTGACAAGTGCCAACATCTGCCATATTGTGAGATTTCACCATATCAGCAAGGTAAAGGTGGGTGTAAAAAATCTGCTTTTGAAGACGGATGTGGAGCGAGCAATGGCAGAAAGGGCAGCAAAAGGACTGTGATTTCAAATGATTTCAGCATTATCCATCAATGACTGCAAATAATGGGAGTCACGGATGTATCATTCAGTTATTTTGTAGCCGTGAAGATACACTTCACCACGAATAATCATCAATAATACATATCAGTTATGAGCAACATTTGCAAGACCGTATCATTGCGTACACGCAAAATCAAGGACGGACACATGCTGTCCTATTATCTTGACTATTATCCAGGCTATCGTGACGAGAGCACGATGAAAGTCATCCGCCATGAGTCGCTTGGCATCTACATCTATGCCAAGCCAAAGAACCAGATGGAACAGAAGTATAACCTCAATCTTACGGCAAGAGCCGAGGCGATACGCTGCCGTCGCTTCGAGGCTATCGTCAACGAGCGTTATGACTTCTTCGACAAGGAGAAGATGAAAGGAGATTTCCTCGCCTACTTCAAGAAACTGGCAGACAAGAAGAACTCCAAGTGGCAACACGTTTATATGCACTTTCGTACCTTCACGCAAGGTAAGTGTACCTTCGGGGAGATAAACGTGGACTTGTGCAACAGATTTCGTGAGTATCTGCTGACAGCACCACAGGGACTGCATAAGAACAGAAAGTTACACATTAACTCAGCAGCCAACTACTGGTCAACTTTCCGTGCTTCAATCCACACTGCCTATCGTGACCGCAAGATAAAGGAGAACCCGAACGGTTTCTTGGAGCGTATCGAGACAATCCCGACTGACAAGGAGCATCTTTCACAGGACGAGGTTATCCGCTTAGCATCCACACCATGCTCTGCTCCTGCCTTGAAGCGAGCCTTCCTGTTCTCTTGTCTTACGGCATTGAGAAAGAGCGACATCAAGAAGCTCACTTGGGAAGAAATACAGCCATACGGCAGCGATGGTGTGATGTATGTCACCACACGAATGCAGAAGACAAAGGACATCGTGCATAACCCAATCAGTGAGGAAGCATTGGAACTGATAGGCTATTCACCAGATAAACGAGGCAAGGTGTTCCCTGATTTCAAAGACTCCATGACACAGACACCGCTGAAAAATTGGCTGAAAGATGCAGGAATCACCAAGCATATCTCCTATCATTGCTCACGCCACAGCTTTGCCTGTCTCCAGTTGGACGCAGGAACAAGTATTGCGGTTGTGCAGCGTTATCTCGGTCACAAGAATGTGGCAACAACAGAGGTGTATGCCAAGATTTCCGATGCCCAGAAGCGTGCTTCGGTTGGCTGCATTACGTTGAAGAAATAAAAAGACCTTCATCTGTTGAGGACTGTTGGAAAGATTATGTTCCAGCAGTCCTTTTCTCATTTTGTTGGTTCTATTTGTAGTCGTGAATAGAACCAATCTGACAAATATGCCTTAAAAAACTATCGGTATTTGGGAGTCACTTCAAGTTTTCTTTTTCCTCGTCCTTACCTTTGCAACCAACAATCAGCAACAACTGACGCTAACGAGCAGTTTCAAGTATGATTCAGAGTATGAAATCATATTAGAACGCTAATAAAGCGTAAAAGAAAGAGTGCCAGAGAACGTAAATGCTGTTTTTACATGCTTCTGCATCTAACTTTGTGGAAGTTTTTGAACGAATAACAATAAAACGAATACAATAATGATAGAAAACAAGACAACTTCAGATTGTACCATCTACGCTTTTGTTGGTACTGCAATTCTCGCCATCTCTCTTGTCGTGGCGATGTATGTAGGCAATGACTTTCACCAAAGTCTGTTTGTCGAGTCAATCATCTTTGTAGGAAGCAACATCCTGCTTTGGGCGATATTCATTTCCATGGTGAATTATCCCTATGAACTGATGACCATTGGTAGCAACAGCAAGACAAAGAAAAACGTTGTAGAAGCAGAACCAGCAACAGAACAAGAACAGCCAAAGCGAACATTACCACAAACAGAGTCAGCACAATACAGTCATGAAGACTATGCCAAGCGTGTAGAGACACAAGAAAAAGAAGCACAGGAGATAAAGGAAAAACGAACGAGAGCCGTACTTGACTATGTGCATCGTACCATGTCAAGGTTTCTGTATGAGGAAGATTTGTACAAGGTAATAGAGGCTGTCAAGGAATGGAGCAACGACACCAACTATACCCCGACAGCAATAAACCGTTTCAAGGAAAATGTTGAGAATATCCCTTTAAGGCACTTCGTGTGGAATATCGCAGAACGTTTGGGTAAACGTGATTACACAATGGCCATGCGAATAGCTTTTATCAAGGCATTGTTCCCCAAACCGTTTGAAGGCTTGGACTACAGCACATTGAAGAACCTGAAAGCACCATGTTCCAATGATGTCATTCCTATTGACGAGCCTGCCAATAGTAGATATAAGTTTCATGATGTTAAAGAGGAAACTCCCGAATAATCCCCATTGTTAGAGTTATTCCTTCGTGAATGACAAATGACTGTCACGAACCTCAGTAACGGATGCATCATTCTGTTCCTTTGCACCAGTTATTAACAAAGTATCAGAATGAATAAGGAATTAACTTTCAACGACCTTCCAATGGTCGTTGCCCAGCTTCGGGACGAAGTGGTGGGCATGAAGCAGATGATCGTCAGTCTGCAATCACAGAACAAGCCACACAAGGTGAACACGCACATACCTATGAGTGTGGAGGAAGCATCGGCATATCTCAAAATGCCGATGGCAACTCTCTACATGAAACTTGGCAACGGCAGCATTCCTGCCACCAAGCCAGGCAAGCGTTACTGCCTTTATCAAGATGAACTTGACAAGTGGCTGGAGACTAATCGCAAGAATCCTGTACCTCTCACAGCAGAGGAGGAGAATGCAGCCATTCTTGCAGGAAACAAGCGCAAGCCGAAACCCTTAAACTGGTAATATCATGGATGCGCTTGAAATTTGTAACAAGCTACGCTCGGAGGCTTCGGGCGTAGCCACTTCTGGAATTCCTCTTGACGTGTTCCCCCAGAAGATGCAGCAGATGATTCTTGATTTGGCAAGGACGGAGAACTATTCCATTGAGTTTACCGCTACTTCCCTTATATCCGCTATGGCAGCAGCCGTCGGCAACTCCTGCTATATCCGGATTAAAGGCAATTGGATTACTTCACCTATCCTATATGTCATTCTTGTTGGCAGACCAGGAGTCGGCAAGACTCCACCTTTGAACTTTGCCTACAAGCCGTTGCACGACATTGATACTGAGGAGCACCATAAGTTCAAGGCTCTAAAGAATGAGTATGCAGCCATTGTGGAGAGAAACAAGGGCAAAAAACGGACGGAATGGGAATCGTTACCTCCTGTACCAGTCCTGCATAAGAATATCATGAATGACTTCACGCCAGAGATTCTGATGCGCAATCACGATGCCAACCTCAGAGGTGTGGCAGTTGTGGTGGATGAGATAATGGGGCTGTTCAACACCATCAACCGATACAACAACAGTTCTTTTGTACAACAAATGCTGTCGGCTCACAATGGCTTGCCAGTAGATGTGTCTCGTTGTAATCTTGATTGTCCTTTACGCATTGACTATCCTTGTATACAGATTGTGGGAACTATCCAGACTGGTATTGTGCATGAACTTTATGATATGGGATTCAAGAAGAATGGTTTTCTTGACCGTTTTCTGATTACATGCCCAAAAGGTTTGAAGATTGCTCCTTGGGTTAAGGTTCCAAAACAAGATGCTGCAATCATTGAAAGACCATTCCGTGTATGGAAAGAGATCATAGACAAGGCTGTGGCTCTTCCTTTTACGGAAGGCATCTTCAATGTTCTTGACTTTTCTGATGAAGCCATTGATATATTCTATGATTGGCAGAATGAGGACATAGAACGGCAGAATGCCATTACGGATGAAAAAATGATAGACTCACGTGCTGCAAAAGTTCCTTTGAACACGGCTCGGCTTGCCTTGATATTCCAACTGTTCCGATGGGCTTGTGATGAGTCTCACAAGGATTTTGTTGATGCGGAGTCCGTGAATGCAGCCATACGGATGAGCGATTACTTTGAGAAGTCATACAAAAGAATGGATGACCTCGTTTCAAACGAGGCTACCGACCCTGTGAAGAAACAGGTACTTGACTCGTTGGGAAACAAGTTCGTAACTGCTGAAGCAGTAAAGGCTGGAGCGGATTTCGGTTTTGCAAGACGTACTGTCATGTATATGCTCAAAGACTTCTGTCAGAGAAACTTTATCATCAAAGACAAGCAAGGCAATTATGAGAAAGTACAGAAGTAGAACCACCACCTTGCACCGTTTGCACTTTGCACTTCTTGCACTCTTGCACAAAAGATGCTGCATTTTGTGCCAAACAAGTGCAAAAGTGCAGAAAGTGCAAGGTGCAACAAGTGCAGAGCCTTATGAGTGAGTATAGATTCCATCTACAGAAATACAAGCTGGGAAACCGATATGCTTGCCCTCAATGTGGGCGTAAGCGTTGCTTTGCAAGATATATTGACGAGGAAGGACAGATTGTATTCCCTGACAATGTGGGGCGTTGTGACCATGAACAGAGTTGTGGCTACCATTATTCTCCGTCTGATTATTTCAAGGACAATCCCGATGCCAACTGCAATGATGATTGGAGATATAAAACACCAATCAAAGAGTGCAGGAAAGAGAAACCTCTTCCAACTTTCATTGATAGCAAGCTGGTGGAGCAAACACTGCATGGTTATTCTGTCAATCCTTTGTACCGATACATTTCAACGGTCTTTGGCAAAGAGGAGACAGAACGGCTGTTTGCCTTGTACAAGGTCGGCACTTCAAAGAAATGGGGCGGTTCAACTATCTTTTGGCAGATAGATGTCAATGGGAATGTGCGCACTGGCAAGATAATGAAGTATGATGACAAGACTGGACACCGCATCAAGGACCCACACAGCCTGGTGACTTGGGTACACTCGGAACTGAAACTGCCAGACTTTACACTTCGGCAGTGCTTCTTTGGCGAACATCTGTTGACAGATAAAACCACGACCAAGACAATAGCCATCGTGGAGAGCGAAAAGACAGCCATCATTGCTACACACTTCATATCTGATTTCGTATGGTTGGCTACTGGAGGTATGAACGGATGTTTCAATAAAGATGCAGTCGAGGTCCTAAGCGGCCGGGAGGTTGTTTTGGTTCCAGACCTTGGGGCGACGGATAAGTGGAAAAGCAAACTTCCGTTGCTGCGATCAATATGCAAGCAAGTTCTTGTCAGCAGTATCTTGGAAGACAATGCCACCGATGAACAAAAGACCAAAGGTCTTGACATTGCCGATTTTCTATTGATGACGGAAACACCACAGATGGTGCTACAAAGGCTGATAAAGCAACATCCGCCACTCCTGCATCTGATAGACAGCCTTGGGTTGGCATTGGTGGAAGAACCATAGCACAATGGATCAAGACAAAGCGAGCACGCTTGCGTGACGGACTTTCACAAAAGTCCTAAACATAATAGGGACTTTTAGATTCACCTGCTGACGCTGTTCACTTAAAAAGTCCTTCTATTATGCTCAGGCTCCGCCCGAGACCTGTCTCCAATTATACAATAACTACGTTACAAGCTCAAATGAAATTCTTATGGAAAGAAACATACCACGTGCCGCCATCCATGTAGGCACAGACAAGAAAACGTTCTCGTCCCAAGTGGGCAACGAGGCGGAGCGCAGAGGTTGGGACGAGAAGCGTTACCAACTCAAAAACGCAGACATTGACAAGAACAACCATTATAACTACTCACGCAAGAGACTCAATTTTGAGATAATCAAGGGTGGAAAGATAGTGCCTCTTGGTTCCCAGTCGGTGCCGTTGCATGAACGCTTGCAGCACAGACTTGATGAACTTGGCTTCAAGCCGTATATGGATGCCAAGCGTCCCGACCAAGTTTCAAGGAACAGTCCGAACTGCACTGTCGGCATCATCTTCAGTGGTGACCATGATGTGCTTAACTGGCTTGCCTTTGATGAACAGAAACTCAACACGTCAGATCCAAATGCTGACCACAGCAAGGTTGTATTGCAAAAAGGCATCTATGACTGGGCATTGGACACCTACCGCTTTGCATGTGAGAAATGGGGAGAAGAGAATGTCATCGGCTTTGATGTGCATTGTGACGAGACAAGCATCCATGCCCATGTGCAGACCGTGCCTGTTGAACAAGTAAAGAAACGTGGGCGCATCGGAAGCAAGTACATCCACAAGGATAATCCAGAAAAGGTTCTCTCTACTAAGGAATGGAGAGCACTTCCAAAAGAAGAACGTGACAACTACACAAAATCGGAAGCGGCAAAGGGTGTTGTTGAAAGGGTCTCTTATGCCAAAGTGTGGGGAGAGCGAGCAAAGGACAAATCACAATACCTTTCCCAACTGCATACTGACTATTACAACAAGGTAGGGCATAAGTATGGCTTGGCAAGAGGTTTCTCCTATGATGAACTTTCAGAGGAAGAGAAGCGAGGACGCAAGCATAAGAACAAGGTGGTGCTTGAAGCTGAACGTCAGGCGAAAGTCGCTCTTGACAAAGTGGAGAAGTATGCTGTACTTGCCATGATCGACAAGAATGAGCTGACCATTCCTTTTCTCAACATCAAGGCTCCAGTACAAGAAGCGATGAATGCAGTGAAGACGGAACTTGCCATCCCTGTTCCTGCTCTTATCGGACAAAAGGCATGGCGTGAGGAACGAGTAAGCAATATCAACGCTGCAATCAAGTCTCTTGTCGCAGCCATCAATGCCGAACGTGACAAGCAGAATGAAGGTGTACGCAAGTCTGTCAACAAGACATACACTTACTATATGCAGAACCTCAATAAGCAGATAGAGGAGAACAAGCTGCTTCGTGCCGAGAATGATGCGCTAAAGACTGAAAACAACAAAGTCAAACAACGCATCTCTCAACTTGACGAGAAGGCTGTGGAGCGAGTGACTACTCAACTTGTCTGTGCGAAGGAAGAACTCGCCAGTGCCAAAAGTTATAATACTACACTTATGGAAATGTACAATGATTTGAAGGCTCGTTGGAATGCCATTTGGCAGGAGCCAGAAATGACTGATGCATGGAGACGAGTGGAAGCACGAAAGGAGGAAGGTGCAAAAGAAAAGGCTCGGCAAGAAGCCGAAGCTAAACGTGAAAGCATGGCTCGTCAAAATAGATACATAGGAGTGCTTGACAAGTTCATCCATGAGGGACATGAAGCTCTATCTTCCTTTGCCAAGACAGATAGAGTCAACTTCAACGAGAAAGAATCGGCTTCCATATACTATGGCATTATGGCATCTGCTGTAAAGCATAATATTGGATTGGACTCTAAAGCCTGTATAGAATCGGCAACAAAAAGGTTCTTATCTGATATGTCTTGGCATGGTTTTACAGACTTCAAGCAGGAATGTGTCACTAATTGGACAAAACTCTTCGCCACGAATGAAGTTCAATTCACAAACAACGCCATTGACAACTTCCTTACTTTTGTTGACCACATGTCATGCAGTGCAGACACATACGTTTCACTTGGTGGCTCTAATGGTTGTGCCGACCAACTTACAAATTGGGACGGAACACAAAAGGCAGGATTGGGAACTGTTACACGTATAAAACTTAGAATGCAGCGATGATTGTTAAAAATAAGGAAAAAGATGCTCTCATTTTTAACTTCAACTGTTTTAGATGGTCTATATATTGTGACCACGTCATTAAAATGTAAAATAGATAACAATAAAATCATGAGAAAATTATTTATAAGTCTGATGCTGACTTTGACAGCATTCATAGCAAATGCCCAGCCTTCTGCCATCGCCCCACGCGACTATCAGCAGATGCTGAAGAAGGGGATAGATGTAGATTGGTGGGGAAGAAGTGAGAAAAACAAATATGGTGCCTATTCGGAAACGGCTGTAAAGAGATTTGCACAGCAAGGAATCAAGCATGTAAGATTCCGCCTGCATCATTATCGTTTCACAGACGAGGATTTCAAGAGACTGTTTTCGCAGATAAATACCTGCATGCAGAATGACCTGATTCCGATTATAGCCTTCTCAGCCAAACCTTATAAGGAGAATCCGAATGCAGAGGAGCATAAGAATGTTGTAGAGTGGTGGAAGATGATGGCAGAAAGATGTAAGGAACTCTCACCAAAGGTTTCGTTTGATTTGATTGTAGAGCCTTCGGACAAAGTGAAAAAGGATATGGCGGAACTAAACTCCCTTTATGAGGATTGTGTGGCGGCTATTCGCAAGACCAATCCTAAGCGAATCATCTTTATTGCACCTTCGAAACTGTCTCATCCCGAAGGTCTTCAATACTTGAAGATTCCTTCGCAGGGCAATGGCTATCTGATGGCTGAATGGCATTTCTATGCTGTAGGTCCCAGCAAGACAAACGACAAAAAACGCTGGACTACAGGCACGGCAGAGGAAAAGCACCAGATAAAGAAAAGTATCAAGGTTGCAGTTGACTGGCAAAAGAAAACTGGTATTTACACCTGGGTTGGAGCTTGGATGCCTGGAGATTATAACAAAGGCGATAATTATAGTGTAAAGGAACAGATAGAATTCGCTTCATTCATGACCCAGCAGCTTGATAAGTATGGGATCCCCTTTGCCATTAATGCTGATGATCGATTTTACGATTATCAGGCAGAAAACTGGATTCCCAAATATAAAGATTTGTTGAATAGGATATTCATGTAATATTTGCCATTTTTGCATCGGTGTATTCATAATTGAATGACAGCGTGCAAAAATGGCAAATTTTCGCAATTTAAGTGCAAAGATACAAATAATAATCAGAATGTAATAAGATGGATGTTTTTGTGTGGCAAATCTACAGTTCTACAATCTCTCCGTCCTCGGGAATATGGATGCGGTCTGCCTTACCGCACTTCATTACTTCTTCTCTCAGGGCAACACGGGTAACCTGATTGTGGTTGACACCTTCAAGATGGGTTGCCACGAAGGTTGCCGCTGGTGCATAGCCCATTGCCTTTAATACATCAGGAATATGCATGATGACATGTCCGCCCAGATGGAATTTGTTTCCGCCGGCGTTCACGATGATGACCTGCGGACTCCAGCGGTCTATATTTCTACGTACGCCGCAGTACCAGATAGTGTCACCAGCCAAGTAGCATACTGGTTCTGTCTCATGACGAAGCACATAGCCGCAGGCGTGACCTGCTGCGGGAAGCATCCACCAGTGGCCGTGATGGCTTTCTGTCTTCGACAGACGGATGTCGTCGAAACGTGAGTCTTCGCCAATGATTTCCACATGGGTAAAGCCATGACTAAGGACTGTATTCCGGTCTTGCTCGTCTTGCACGAAGATGTGAACCGACTTGTTCAGCAGCTTGTAGGCAGCATCGTCTATATGGTCAAGGTGCAGATGGGTAAGCAATACGCAGTCTATGTTGTTGACAATTTCTTCTGCCTTCACGGGCAGGTCGTGGAGCGGATTGCGCAGCTCTTGATGGTGAGAGAATGGGAATGGAGCAAACGATCCTTTACCGCCGAGCATGGGGTCAACGAGGAATCGCTTTCCTGCATACTCGATAATGATGGTGGCATTTCTAATCTGTTGAATCTTCATAATCTTAATGGTTTTGAGGTTTTAAATAATGGTGCAAAGGTAGTCTTTAACGTTAAATTTAACTATACCATTATATCCGCCATTTATGTCATTTTGATAAATCAACGGAAATATGTAACTTTGCCCCAAAATAACAGATTATGGCAAAGCAACGACAGCGATTGATAGAAGTGCCGTTTAGCAAGACGGAGTGTGGTGTGGATTTCTTCATCAACACGGCGCACGGCAGAGAGCGTCCCGGTGTGCTTACGGAGTATGAAGCGTTCAAGACCGACTTTTTCGAAATCTTTTTCATCAGGAAAGCAAATGGCTACGTGCTGATAGACTACAGAAAGATAAAACTGAAAGATGGTATGGTGCTCTTCGTGAAGCCCCACCAGCAGCAGGAGTGGCACATCGATGAGAAGGCTCTCGACTATGATTTCCTAATATTCCGCGAGGATTTTATGCGAACGTTCATTGCCGACAAGTTCTTTGTCTATCGTCTGCAATACTGTCAGCAGACCAAAACGCCGCCATTTTTGATGTGTTCTGAAGCAGAGTGCAAAGAATATCAGTGGTTGCTTCAGAAAATAGGGTCAGAACTTCGGCAACCTGAAGCCGACAGCTACCACATCATCGTAAGTGTGCTTTGTTATCTGCTGGCAACGATGAATCGCCATTATACTCGTGAGTATCAACTTCCTTTTGCGGCTCCCAAAAATAATTACGCCTTTCAGTTTATAGAACTGATGGAAACTCACATTAGGAAGTTGCAGCGTGTGCAAGACTACGCCTCGCTGCTCAAGATTAGTCGAATCACCCTAAACCATAGCGTGATGGCGCAGTATGGAATATCGGCAATGAATCTGCTGAAACAGCGACTGTTGGAAGAAATCAAAAACGAGCTTCTGTTCACCAGCAAATCGATAAGCGAGATTGCCTATGCTTTCAATTTCCCCGAACCATCCCACCTAATGCGCTTCTTCAAGCAGCAGACGGGCAAGACATGCAGAAAATTCCAAGAGGACTATAGGAATGGTGTATATGAATGAGAATGGCGCACAAAATGACAACTCTGTGCAGCTCAAGAATATAATCATCGCTCATAAGCTGTAAACCATATTTAGTAGCAAACAGGTTTATCAAAATGATAGAGAATATATTGTTAATGGTATAATGTGTCTTTGTTTTATGCACTACCTTTGCAACCGTAATCAAAACAAATAGCATTATGACAGAAACACTCATTCAAGCGAAAGAGGTTCGTAGCATTATGACCAAGTCAAACCTCCCCGTTGGTGGCTATTCGGTGAATCCATACGTGGGTTGCACCCATGCTTGCAAGTATTGTTACGCCTCATTCATGAAGCGCTTCACAGGACATAAGGAAGAATGGGGCACTTTCTTGGACGTGAAGCATTGGCCTGCTATCGTGAATCCGAAGAAATATGCCGGACAACGGGTGGTTATTGGATCTGTGACCGATGGATATAATCCTGAAGAAGCAAAGTACCGCAGGACACGTAAACTGCTTGAGGAACTCAAAGACAGCGATGCGGAGATACTCATTTGTACAAAGAGCGACCTCGTGCTGCGCGACCTTGACCTGCTCCGCCAAGTGAAGAAAGTCACCGTATCGTGGTCGGTCAACACGCTTGATGAGCCATTCCGTGCCGACATGGACAAGGCCGTGAGCATAGAGCGACGCCTCGCAGCCATGCGAAAGTGCTACGAGGCGGGCATCCGAACCATCTGCTTTGTGTCGCCCATCTTCCCTGGAATCACCGATTTCAAGGCTATTTTTCATGAAGTGAAAGACATTTGCGACCTCTTTTGGCTTGAGAACCTCAATCTACGGGGTGGTTTTAAGGCCAACATTATGGATTATATCAAATCACACTATCCCCATTTGCTCCCACTTTATGAAGAAATCTATTCGCAAAATGACCGAACATATTGGAAGCAATTGGAGCAAGAGGCCGCAAAAATGGCGCAGGAGGTTCAATGCAAGTATGTGGATAATGAATTGCCTTACGAGCGAAGTCCCAAAGGACATCCCACGATAGTGAATTATCTTTATCACGAAGAAATCAGAGGGTCAGAAAATACGGGTAAAAGAAATGTCCACTTAAAAAAAAATAAAATATAAGATAGTTTTTACTTCGGTAGTTTTGAAGGGTCTTTATATTGTGACTGCGTCAGTAAAATATAAACCTCACTTTCGCAGAGATTTCACAGCAAATGAATTTCTACAATCCTGCCCACTTTACCCGTTTCGTCAAGAACCAGACAGGTGATTCTCCTACTGAGCTAAGGCTAAAACAGAAACAGGAGAATAAATGAAATTGCATGTAGAAGCATAGGTATTACATTTACTCGTTTATTGTCACAAGTAGACTCAACTATAATATGCTTTCTTGACATTTAGAGTAATATGGTGTAATCGAAAGTTAAATACGTTAAATATTCACCTTTTCGTATCTAATCAGAATCCATACGGTCACTTTTCTACCGTTTAGAGCGTATAATACTGATAATCAACTAATAATAGATACTATTTTTAAATCAATAGCAATTGCATTTTCACAAGATACAATAGCTTCTTGTAGAAGATTTCTACCATACGCATTGATATAATTTATATTTCTTTCAAGTATATTTTTTCGTTCATAGATTCTCATTTCAAGAACATTTTATTTATGATAAATCTGTATGCCTTTAACATCTGCGATACCCTCAAACATAATGGTTTCGTCATCGACTTTATTGATTTTATTTACGTATTGTCTTCCATTTATGTCATTGAGATATAAGGAATCATTTTGCAAACAATAGGTATATCTGTATAGGGTATCAGCTTGTGAGTATAATTCCACCGTACTATCATTGAAAAATTCAATCTCAGGATAATTGATCTGTCTTTCTCCACCATTCAAAGTCCAATGACCAACCAAATCCTCATTAGTGCAAAATTCGGTATTGTCTATTTTCGGAGCACTGATTGTACTAATTGAAAATAACAACCTAAGAATTAATATTGGTACTATCGGACATAGATAATAAAGCCAAGTTGCTCTTAAGTTCTTTGAAAGTTGAAACATAAATCTCAACAAAGGGAACAAGTAGATAGGATACAAGTAGATGGTTATAAGCATACCATAACGACATATTTTGTCTACATCAGAGCGAACAGGGGCATCAAAGAAGAATATAGAAACATAGCATCCCAAGGGCCATAATATCAGCGAAAATGCCATAAGTATAAAGAACACCTTCTGTAAAATAGTGGGTGTTCCTCCTAATATGCGAGCTATCAGCCCATCATTAGGTTCTTGTTTTATTTCTTCTTTATTCATGCAAAAACAGTTCCGTTACTTTTAGTTATCTTTCAACCCCTTTTCCAATTCCTCGATAGTCGGCATAGATGATTTGAAGTCTTTCGGGAAGAGTTTGGAGAGCTGATATTCCGATATACCCATTGGTTCCTTGTATGACTCCAAGGCATATTTAGCCACAACGTTGTCCTTGTCCTTACAGATAAGCAAGCCAATGGTAGGATTGTCTATATCGGTTTTGAATTGGTGGTTGATGGCAGATACATAGAAACTTAGTTGTCCCAAGAACGATGGATGGAACGACTGGGCTTTTAGCTCTATGACTACATAGGCATGGAGGTGGGCATTGTAAAACAGCAAGTCTGGGAAGAATTCCTGTTGTCCTACCTCCAAGCGGAATTGTCTGCCCATATACGAGAAGCCTTTTCCGAGTTCCAAAAGAAAACGTGTTACATTGTTCACCAATTCTTCCTCAATGTCATGCTCGTCATATTTTTCCCTTAAGTTAAGAAAGTCCAACTGATAAGGGTCTTTGGTTATCTGTTGCGCCAAGTCGCTTTGTACAGCAGGAAGCGTAGTCTGGAAGTTGGTGATAGCCTTACCGTCACGCTCATAAAGGTCTGTGTCAAGCCAATTAAGCAACGCATCACGTCCCCAATTATTTTCCCATGTCTTTCTTACAAAGAACAGGGCTTTGTTCATATCATCCTTGCATTTGTCGATGATACGGCGATGATGGTCCCAAGGAATTGATAACAACATATTGAAATCATCAACAGGCTGTTGACGTTTTTCAAATTGTTCCGCAACTTGCGGAACATTTGAATCTGACAACGAATCAGAGAAAAGTTCCGCAGTCTGCGGAATATTTCTATATAGAGGAGCATAGAGTTTGAAAAACTTACTCATATATCGCAAGTTTATAGGCGAGAACCCTTTTACGCCAGGCATCTCGTTCTTCAAATCTTGACTGAGATTTTTGTAAAATCCAGAGCCATAAGTATTAGTATATTGCTTAGCTTCAATGTCTCGTCCCAACTTCCAATAGAAGTCCAACAAGTAGCCATTGGTGGCACATGACGCTTTGAGGCGATGGCTGTAGAATCGTTCCTTGAGTTCCACAAGCCAGTCCTTGTAGTCGCAATCATCATGAAGGACTACTGCTAAGTCTATATTTTTCTTTGCCATAATTCTAAAACCATTTAATGCTACAAATATAATGTTTTATCTTGATAATCAATCAGAAAAAATGAATAATTGGCATATATTGCTACTATTTAGACAAATTAAAATTATTATCTGTAAAATTGCCCGACTTAGGAGGACAATTCGTTTGTTCTTTCAAGAGTAACTTGAAAGGTTTCGAGTAACTCGAAACATACCTTGCTGTGTCTTTATGGACACCATGTTTTGGCAAAAGTAAATCTAATACCATTGAAAACACTGCGGAGGTTCGCCCAGTGGCTGGAGGCGCAAAGCCTCCAAGGAACGGTTCATTTTCTTTATGCTAAAGGATGAAAACGAAAAAAATCCCGAAGAATGAGTTTTCCTTGAATGCCATTCCTCGGGATGAACAAAAATGTATTCCTGCATGTCATACGTTTTATATGTCATACGATAAAAATGTAAAACGTATGGCATCAATGCATATATGCTTACACACTTCTTTGCATGGATACTTCTTTATCAAATTGCAACTGCACTTCCATACGACAATGAATCAGTACGTCAATAAGTCAATACGATAGCGAATCATCGAAGCGTCAAAAAAGCGACCATTCTCAACTAAAGGAATTAGTCCCTCCATAGAGTTGCAAGACAATGTTTGTTTTCTCTTTTGCTCCGTACAATCTCTTGATGATGGCATCACGAAGTTGTGCCGCACCATTAGAGTTTAGACGGAAGCAAATGGCAACAACCATAGGGAATCCATACAACGTTTGCCAAATACCCTTGGAAAGTTCTTCCCTTCGTTGGACTTCCGACATAGACAACATACCTTATATATAGCTCGTATCACAGCATTGAGTTTCGGGGCAGTGATATAAAGCATATCAATCAACTCACTCTCACTCATCCACAAGTCCTCCAAGTTGGACGGAATGGAAAGCCTTCCATTGCCATCCACGGTGATTACAGTCCGTTTCATGCCATTCCTCCCATTACAGGCAAATGCCCCTTGATTCGACTTTCAAAGACAGATATGTCATGGTCAAGTTTTGTGCTTGTCACCTTGGCGTATATCTGTGTTGTGGTGATATTCGTGTGACCAAGAATCTTGCTCACGCTCTCTATCGGCATACCATACTCCAAGGCTAAAACTGCCCAACTATGACGTGAGACATGAAATGATACATGCTTCTTTATACCACACATTGCAGCAACTTTCTTGATGCGCTTGTTAATGCTGTCAAGATTACCGATATTGAACAAGTGGTTGTCTTTTCTGAAAGACTTGTATCTCTCAACAATCTGCATGGGAATATCCATCAGCTTGATTTGGAACGGTACGCCTGTCTTCTGACGCTTGGACACTATCCAAGGAGCACCGTTTACCATGCTGATGTTATCTTCCGTCAAGTTCTTGATGTCGATGAAAGCTATACCTGTCCAACTGCCAAAGATAAAAAGGTCTCTCGCAAATGCCATGTTGGGGTCTTCCAATTTTATCTCAGTCATGGCGGTAAGCTCGTCCAAGGTCAAGAACTCACGTTCCTTGTGGTCTGGATCAACGTGGTACATGGCAAACGGATTTCTCGGTATCTTGCCGTTGTAGTGTGCCGCCGTGACGATATGTTTCAGAGGTATGGAGTAAATCCAAATGGAGGACTGCGCAAGCCCTACCACATTTTTCAAGTAAAGGCAATAGTCACGGATAAACTCCTCGGTAAGCTCATTCATGGACATATCGCTGCGCTTGTACTGATACTTGATGAACTCAGCAACGTACTTTCTCACCACAAGATACTTGTTGTAAGTGTTCTTGGCCCTGTCCTTGCCTACACGCTTGGCAAAGGCTGCGTTCTCCTTGTCGAAAGCTCTGAGCAAGGTCTCGTATTCGGTGCCTATGCCTTGATAGGCGTTTCTCACCATTTCAGCGGTAACGAACGCCTCACGGTCGGAAAGTCGTTGGTAATGCTTGGCGATTTGAGCCTTGATGTTGTCAAGCGCAAAATTCACCTCCTTGGCTTCCTTACTCTTGCCTATGGCTCTGTTGCCCTTGGCATCCCAGATTGCCTTGGTAACGCTCTGCTTGCAACTGAACTGTGCGATAGTTCCGTTGATTGTCACACGTCCCATGATAGGGACAATTCCGTTTCTCTCCTTGCTTCCATTTACATAGAAGACTGTCTTGAAAGTGCATCTCATAATTCTTACTTTTTTGTTCGGTGCAAAATTAAACTATGAGAGTTGCATGGCAAAACCAAAACTTACGCAGAATGGAGAAGATTGAACCGCCACCGTTAAAAATGCTTATTAGGGCGTTTCCATTGGGTAATGATTTGAAAGCGTTTCTATTTCTCTAATCTGCTTTTTCCTCATTTCCTTGTCACTGCCAACTAAAGCCAACGACTGCCACAACCACTTGAAACTCAAACCAAATGCTCTATTTTGCTATTTTTTGCCTTTTTAGGCGTTCTTTTTTTGATAAAATATTAAACCAGTTATCCGCTCAAAACGAAGGCTTTTTTGTAATTTTACATGCGGAAATTCAACCCATTTTTTCAACATTAGACATGACAAAAATACGACATAAAGCCATCATCTGCTGCCTCCTCGCCGTTGCTCTGACGGGCAATATCATCTATCAATGCGTGGGGTGCAACAACAAAAGCGGAGGGGCGCAGACGGAAGAAAAAGAAGACCATCTGCCGCGGCTCAACAAACTTCTGACCAACGAACTTTCCAGCCGTCCAGAGACGGAAGGGATGGACAAAGACATCGAGAGATACATGAAACGCTGGGAACTGCGCGGGGTGCAAATCGCCGTATCAAGAAATGATTCGCTGGTGTATGCAAAAGGCTTCGGATGGGCGGATGAGGAACGGGGCGAGGCGATGACGCCGGGCCACATCATGCGGATTGCTTCGGTCAGCAAACTGCTGACGGCGGTTGGCATTATGAAGCTCTGCGAACAAGGACGCCTGAAGCTTTCCGACCATGTCTTCGGCGCGAAAGGTCTGTTGAACGACACGCTCTACACCAACGCGATTCGCGACAAGCGGCATTTCGACATCACGGTAGAACAACTGCTGCGCCATGAAGCGGGGTTCACCAACTACGCGGGCGACCCGATGTTTTCCACAAGGTATATCATGATGCAAAACGGACTGAAGACGGCGCCAGACCACCGCACCCTGCTGAGCATCGTGCTCAAGCGCCGACTGGGCTACACCCCAGGAACGGCCACGCGCTATTGCAACATCGGCTATATGCTGCTGTCGATGATCATCGAGAAATGCTCTGGCATGAGCTATGAAGCGTATTTACAGAAATACGTGCTCCATCCAGCGCATTGTTTCGATTTCCACATCGCAGGCAATTATTATGAGGACCGCCACCCTGGAGAGGTGCGTTATTATATGCACAGCGATGCCGAACCGATTGAGGAGTTCAACAACAGCGGGCGCATGGTGGTGAAATGCTACGGCGAAAACGACCTGCCACGCCTGCAGGGGGCTGGGGCGTGGGTGGCGTCTGCGGCCGAACTGTGTCGCTTTGTCGCTGCCATCGATGGCGACGACCACGTGCCCAACGTCCTCTCGAAGGAATCAATAGAGACCATGACCAGGAACCCAGACGACCACCATTTCGCCATCGGCTGGAACCGCACGATGAAGGGTACGCCCTGGGTGCGGACGGGCACCCTGTCGGGCACGAGCTCACTGGTCATGCGTTACCCCGATGGCCAATGCTGGGTGTTCATCACGAACAACAGCACCTGGAAGGGACAGGGACAGGCGAAAGACACTATGGCGCTATTTGCCAAACTCAAAGCGAAATACGGCGCGTTGCTGAAACCGCTGAAGGTGGATTTCGAGAGCAAGGGCTGACGGCGCAATCAGGACAAGCCTATGCAACGCGACGATGGTAAGGACGGCGAAGGCAGCGCATGTGAAAGGAAGGGGAGCAAAATTGAAATATTAAGTAGGTGGAGATTGTGCGGAAAGAGCCTTGTCTGCGGCCAGGCGCGGGCTGAAAGCCCAGTAAGTCCACAGCCCAGGGCAACGCCCTGGGTGCCATGTCCCCATTCCCTACGCCCTGTAAGGGCAAAAGTAAAAGTCAACCGTTCGCCCATACTTTTGCCCTTACAGGGCGTAGGCGTTTATATACTGATACCCAGGGCGTTGCCCTGGGCTGAGAACTGGCTGCCCTTTCAGGGCGCTCCCTTTCGCGCTTTGTTCGTTTATCATGTGCGCATGCTTATTGCCATCCGCGCTAAACATCAATTTCTTTCCACGCCTTTATAGAGGCGTCCCTGCCAAGTGTCGCGTTGCTCCAAACGCTTCTTGACAAGCTCCACAAACTGATAGTTTTTCAATCCCCATTCTGGTGCCAACAGAAGGTCGGCGGGCGATTGCGACGTGAATCTCTCCACCACGATGTCGGGGCGCAAGCGCTCCAGAAAATCCACAACGACATCAACATACTCATCCACCGTGAAGAGCCTGACGCAAGCAGGATTTTCCTGATACTCGCGGGCCAAAGGCGTACCTTTGATGATCTGAAGCTGATGGAGCTTCACGATGTCGACGGGCAGGGCAGAGACTTCTCCTGCCACGCGGCAGACGTGGTCCGCACTTTCCCCGGGAAGTCCCAATATAAGATGTATGCCAACTGGCAAACCAGCAGCGGCAGTGCGGCGCACGGCCTCAACAGCGCAGGCATAGTCATGGCCGCGGTTGATGCGGCGCAACACAGCGTCATCGGTGGATTCCACGCCATATTCCATCATCACGAAATGCCGCCGCCGTAGTTCCGCCAGATAATGCAGCAACTCGTCGCTCACGCAGTCGGGGCGCGTCCCAATCACGAGGCCCACCACGTCATCAACGTCCAAAGCCTCTTCATAGAGTTGCTTCAAACGGGAAACGGGGGCATAGGTGTTGGTGAACGACTGGAAATAAGCGAGGTATTTCATCTCTGGATATTTCCGCATGAAGAAACGTTTCCCCTCCTCCATCTGTCGGGCGATGTCGCGCTTCTCTGCAGTGAATCCCGGACTAAACGAGCGGTTGTTGCAATAGATGCAGCCTCCGCTGCTGATGAAGCCGTCGCGGTTGGGGCATGAGAAACCTGCATCGATGGTGATTTTCTGTATCTTGCCATCGAAATAGCGGTTGAGGAAAGCGGAAAATGGAAGATAACGTTGCATGGAAGAGGGTGTTACTTATGGGTGAAACGGACGATGACGGAGGACAACTTTACGCTTCGCGTCATCATTTGCAGGCACAAAAATACAAATTTAGTAAGTAGACCATATATATAGCCCCCCGAAAACCGCAGCCTGAGAAGAAAACGCCTAAAAAATTTGGCCGTTTGAAGAAAATATTGTAATTTTGCACACGCATTCAGCAAGATGTTGGAACCATCAAGAAAGAAATTCCACTGCAAACACAACATCTTTCTGAAAATATCTGCGGAAATAGCTCAGTTGGTAGAGCACAACCTTGCCAAGGTTGGGGTCGCGAGTTCGAGTCTCGTTTTCCGCTCTCAAGGTCGCTCGAATGGTGGAATCGGTAGACACGAAGGACTTAAAATCCTTTGGCCAGTGATGGCTGTGCGGGTTCAAGTCCCGCTTCGAGTACAAAGTATTTCCTCATAATCTTCGGATTATGAGGTTTTTTGTTTTTTAGGTAGCTAAAGGGTAGCCAAAAGCAACATTTTATTTTAATAGGTAGCCAAAGGTAGGGCGTTCAGATTTCAGAAAAAAACTCTGCGCGAACTTTTGGCGAAGGTCTGAGGCGAAGCACTGTAGCTCACTTTGCTCGCAAAGTGAGGGGGGCGAATATTATGGCGGCCAAGCACGAGCTGAAAATCCAAGAAAGCCATGCCCCAGATTTTCGCTACGTATTCGTGGCCCTCACTTTGCGAGCAAAGTGAGTTACAATGCTGGCGCCCCAGATTTTCGCTACGTGTTCGTGGCCCTCACTTTGCGAGCAAAGTGAGCTACAGTGCTATCGCCCCAGATTTTCGCCATGCCTTACAAGTTATCGACTCGCGGCCGAAGGTAGCGCTACTCGCGGCCGCGAATCGATGACTTTCCATTAGCCAAGACCAAATACACAGCACTATAATCGACTCACAATCAGCGGATATACAAAAAAATGGATGCCCTCTACATTGAGGCATCCATTTTTTCTTTTTCAACGAAAGCAGACAACGCCGTCCGCATGTTTTCCAACTTCGCAAGTTTGTCGGCACTGGTGTTTGGTGGAACAGGAATGGTCAGCAATCGGAGGGAGCGTACCAAATCACCGTTCATGTTCAAATACACGTACAGATTTGGCGGCAAGGGACGTTCTTCTGGGTCGCCGTTTTCAATCGTTCCCCGCCAATTGCCGCGCCTTTTGAAAAAAATATATCCACAGTCATAGAGGGAAAGAATGGCTGCCTGTCTTGAAAGTTTGAAATCAAAATGCTGCAAGGAAATGAGACTGAGCGTCGTTACAACGTAATTCACTTCGTTGCAGAGATTCCGATGGCAACGTTCCAATGGTGGCACCAAAGAAAGGGCCAACCGTTGGAATTGCCTGATATGTCTGTCTTCGTTAGTTATTATGTCTGTCATTGAATTGGTAATCAAATTTTTATCATGGCAAGCATGTCACGTTGTTTGACCACCCACACTTGCCTATTTATCTGACACTCACCTTGAAGGACTTGACGGCCTTCTGGGTCTTGATGCGCAGGAGATAAACGCCGGAGGCGTATCCTGCGAGGGGAACAGAAATGTCATGTCCCTGCAACACACCCTCGAGGCGGTCTGACCAAACGGCCTTGCCCTTGAGGTCGAAGAGCGAGAGTTCGGCGTAAGGCTCGGAGGTGTTGAAGAGGATGCGCCAGACATCACTGCCTTTGCTGACACTGACGGGTTCTTCGTTGGTCATTGTTTGGCCGATGCCCGTTGTGTTGCCCATCTGCAAGGCCTTCTTCAAACCGGCGTAGGCATCAATCTTTCCATATCCGGCATAAGCCGTCCATTTCTTGTCCGTGCCGCCCGTATAGGTGTCGCGGATGGAAGTTTCGCTGATGATTTCCTTGATTTGCTCTGGCGTGAGCGTCGGATTGGCCTGTAGCCAGAGGGCCACCACGCCCGTCACAACTGGCGTGGCCATTGATGTTCCGCTCATCACGCCGTAGAAATTGCGGACACCCTTGTAATTGGCTGAGGCAGGGAGCATATTGCCATCGGCATCGACTGCGCCTACAACATAGGCATCGCCAATTTGAAGATTTCCAGCATCTTCCACGCCGGCATAGGCGTTGAGCGCAGAACGAACGGCAACGCCAGGAGCCACCACGTCGGGCTTCACGTAGACGCCCAACGACGGGCCGTGGTTGGAGAAACCAGCGATGTCGTTGATGGTGTAGTCGCTCAAGCGATAGGTGTAGCCCTCGTATGAAACCCACGATTTTGAACCTGTGTAAGCGCCGACTGCGATGGCGCGGCCGATGCTGGCACCTGCCTCGCCAACGGAGTATTCACCGTCGCCCGCCACGCCGTAGCCGCTGGAGGCGATGAAACGGCTCTCGGACCAGGCATGAACTGAGACATTGTTGTCAAGCGCTTCGACCTTCATGGCCAAACAAAAGTTGCTCGTGCGGGAAGTGCCGGCAACAGATCTGCAGAGGTCGGGCATATCGGCATAGACGAGATAGCAGAAGCGGTTGTTGTGGGAGGCGATTTCAGTTCCATAGGAAATGAAGTCGGCCGTGTTGAGCGTTGATTGCGGGATTTCCCTAAAGATGCCCGTCGAGGTGTTGAAGAGCATCGGAGTGACCTTGACATGGGCCTTTCCGTCGGCCTCTGTACCCCAGAGATAGCAGCTACACTGGTCGTCGGAGGGCGAATTGAGGATGTATTTCACGTCGCCGGCCTTCTGAAACTGGAGAAAGACATGCTGCTGGTCTTGCGCCTCGTTGCCCATTGCCGCCACCATCACGCCGCCGCTGCCGCAGAGATTGCTCATGGCAACGTCGTAGGGGGTGGTGCTGTCGTGCGGACCCATGCTGCTGCCGATGCTCAGGTTGAGCACCCAGGGTTTTCCTGCGGCCTCAGCCGTTTGCTTGACGAATTTGGCACCTTTCATGATGTTGTCGTCGCTCAGATCGTTGGGCACCATGACGATGTCGGCCTCGGGCGCCATGCCGTAATAGCTGTTGCCGTTCACCACTGATCCGGCGGCAATGTTAGTGACGTGCGTGGCATGGCCAGCGCCATCTTCGTCGCCGTCGCTGCCAGAAGGCAAGGTCGTGAAGGGCTGGGGGTTGTTGTTATAGAGGTCCCAGGCGGCAATGACTCTGCTCGTTTTGTTCTTCGTTTTGAAGGCAATGTGGTCGTACTGGAATCCCATGTCGACGACACCGACCACAACACCTTTGCCCTTGTAGGGGGTCTCGAAACTCGTGTCGGATTCGATGTTACTCACGCGCGTCAGCTTGCGCGTTTTGTCCATATACATCTTTGCGCGGCGTGCCGCCTTGATGGAGGTAACGACACTGAGCTTCGCAACGCGCTCAACCTTATCTGCCGTGATGCGCATTGTCAAAACTTTGTCATCAATCACGTCCACTTCTCCGCCCAAAGCGCGGATGCTGTCGGCAGCCTGTTGTGCGTTGGTCGTCGTGACGATAAAGCGCAGAGTGTCAGCCGAAACCGTGCCACGCGTGGCGCGAGAATTGGAGCGATATTTGCGCAGATTGATCTGCGCTTGCGCGTCGAGTTTCTGACTTCCGTCCTTTATTTCCTGTGCCACGCCATTTCCGCAAAAGAAAACGGCTGAGGCAATGGTCAAAAATAAACCTTTCTTCATAACCTTACTGATATTATTGGTGGGAACTATAAGTAGGTGGTCAAAATTATTTTTATAATATATGCCAAGAGCATTATTCTTACATTTGAAACGTCCTCTCGGGCGCATCTACTTACCTTGTTTTCAGTCGCAATGCCCGCATTGCTCCTTCAAACAAGGTGGCGTATCTGCATCCCGATAGAACATTTCAAATGTAAAAATAATTCTGACCACCTACTTAGCAGAAACAATTTGAGCAACTTCGAGGGAACCGCTAAAGAGATTCTGACAAAATTGCTCAAGCCGTTTTCCGCCATCACGAATTACTTTGTTTTGTGTGTCATGATCTTCAAGACTTCACGGTCGGTCTCGTCCATAGCATCCGTTCCGATGGAGACAAGATTGCGGATGCTCTGGTCAACATCGTCGTCGATGATGCCTTCAACCGAACTGACGCAATTGCCCTGCATGGCCAACATGGCCGACAAAACAGCTGTGCTCACGCCCGTTGTCAGTTTGAGGGCGCAGCTCGGTTTGGCGCCGTCGCAAATCATGCCGGTGAGGTTGGCAATCATGTTCTTCACGGCAGAAGACACTTCCTCATAGCCGCCGCCCATCAAATAGGTGATACCGCAACTGGAACCCGTAGCAGCCACAACACATCCACAAAGGGCCGACAAGGCGCCGAGACTCTGCTTGATGTAGATGGCCGTCAGATGGCTCAGCATCAGAGCACGGGTCAACTCCTCTGCCGTGTTGTGGTTTTCCTCGGCAAAGACCACCACTGGGTTGGTGGCGCAGATGCCTTGATTTCCTGAGCCCGAATTGCTCATCACGGGAATCATGGCACCGGCCATGCGGGCGTCGCAAGCGCAACTCGTGCTTGAAAGGATGTGCGAGAAGATGCTCTCGCCCATAATGCCTCGTCCCAACGGACGGCTGAGCACCTTGCCCAGGCAGTGTCCGTAATTGCCCTCTAAAGAGCGGGCTGCGGCATTTTCATTCAGGCGCTTTGCTTCGTTGATAAACTCCAATTCTTCGAGGGGAGAAGTGGTAGCATAGTCAAACACCTTGCGCATATTGAGCTGCAGAACCTCTTCTTTCTTCTCTGTGTTTTCCTCACCGCCATCCATCGTCTTGTCGATGAGCACTTCGCTGCCGCGCGAAACGAGAACAAAATTGGTGTGTTGCTCAGCAATGACAGCGCGGGCTTCACGCCCGTCGGCATCAAAAACCGTGATGTCCACATAGAGTTTGCTCGGTGCATTTTCGGCCAGGGAGATACTGATGTGCTGCTCGTCGATGTAGCGCTGCCCTTCCTTGACATGGTCGGGCGTGCTGTCGCGGAGCACTTCAAGACCGTAGGCCGACTTGCCGACGATGGCGCCCAAGGCGATGGCAATGGGAAGTCCAACCATTCCCGTTCCAGGGATGCCGACGCCCATAGCGTTCTTCAAAATATTGGCACTCAAACGCGCCATGATGCGCTGCGGACGGCAGCCTAATTCTTCTGTTGCACGACTGACAGCCAAAGCCACACAAATGGGCTCCGTGCATCCAATGGCTGGAATGACTTGTTCGCGAACCAAACGATTGATGGCATCGCGTTCTTCTATTGGTAACATAGTATTGTTGTTGATTTTTATGCCTGGGCAAATCAATCATTGCCCCTTGTTAAACATGGTGTTCTACTGGTCTGCACCTGGAAGGTTGCCGTCGTCCAAGAGACGATAGGCACGCGGCGTTATTTTGTAAACCTTTGAGAATGCAAGATAGAAGGCCTGACGGGAGGAGAAGCCTGAGAGCAGACCAATTTCTTCGGCCGTCATGTGGCCATAGCGCGGACTGCGCAACATCTGGCAGGCATCGCGCAGGCGCAATCCGTTGACAAGGACGTTGTAGTTGCTGCCCGTGTTGTTGGCCACGGCGGCGGCGATGTAACGCGTGTTTGTCTTCAGATCTATTGCCAACTGCCGCGAGGTGTAGTTGGGATCTCTATAAAGGCGGTGCTTCGTGAGATGTCCCAATATCTTGACATAAAGTTCGTCGCTGCGCTCTGCTTTCAAGCGAAGGCGGTAAGCGGGCAGTGGCTTGGAATTATTTTCGCTCATATTCAAAATTGACAATAGGTAGGTGTTCAAAATTGAAATATTAAGTAGGTGGAAATTGTGCGGAAAAAGCCTTGTCTGCGGCCCTACGCGGGCTGAAAGCCCAGCAAGTCCGGAGCCCAGGGCAACGCCCTGGGTGCCATGTCCCCATTCCCTACGCCCTGTAAGGGAAAAAGTAAAAGTCAACCATTCGCCCATACTTTTGCCCTTACAGGGCGAGAACGTTTATACACTGATACCCAGGGCGTTGCCCTGGGCTAAGAACTGGCTGCCCTTTCAGGGCGCTCGCGGCGAAGGTTCGAATTAATCGAATTTTTGCAACGGGGTTGCGGGCTGCGCCGCAGTTCGTTGGTTAGCCTCAGACGGCGTAACAACGAATTAAACGAATTAACGAATTGCCGGGCCGTTCGGGTGCGGGGGATTGCCCCTGTAAGGGGCTCATATTTAGGATAGGGGCTCGCCCCTATCTCCCGCCAGTGCTCATCGACTCTCGCTTCTGCCCCTGTAAGGGGCGCATATCGTTGGCGGGGCTTGCCCCGCAATAAGATTCGAGATATGAGCCCCTTACAGGGGCGAGGTTCAT
>OCPY01000167.1_pt1 | contig 61588 bp, 54 predicted proteins | sample 1538821 | NCBI WGS metagenome assembly OCPY01 (sample SAMN04571728, study PRJEB22368) | human gut metagenome | biome: human gut; material: stool | host: Homo sapiens | place: Luxembourg | collected 2012-12-07 | reverse complement strand
TGCAGGTTTTATAAGACCTGCAAGTACTTTTCTTGATATTCAACTGTCAAACTCCCGTGTTAGGCACATATCCGCCGGCTCGTGCAATACTCCAGATTTTATCCTGCATTTCTTTACTGGCGGCGTTTGAGGAATTCCCGTTGATAATACGGGAGACAGTAGAGATGGAAACACCGGCCTCTTTTGCAATATCCTTTAATGTCATTGAAATACCCCCTCGTATAGGTGATTTTCATCTTTGCGTATAGTTTAGCACAAATAAATAAAAATTTGCGTAAAACTTTACACAAACGTTTGTTAAAATAAATGGCGAAGAAAATGGTAAGTGTGGTACAATAAGTGCAAATAAGATTTGAAATGTTGAGGAGGACAAGATGAAAAAACAGATGACAGTACGAAAAACAGTTTTGGCGGCATTATTTCTTGCAATTGGACTGATTCTTCCATTTATTACCATGCAGATCCCGGCAGTCGGAAAGATGCTTTGCCCCATGCACATTCCGGTATTACTGTGTGGATATATTCTCGGAGGACCGTATGGCCTGATCGTTGGATTTATTACACCATTACTTAGAAGTGTGACATTTGGAATGCCTGTCATGCTCCCGAATGCTATATGCATGGCATTTGAACTTGCAACCTATGGATTAGTCAGCGGAATTCTTTCCGGTAAGATGAAAAAGGATATGAGATCACTATATATATCTTTGATCATTTCCATGCTCGCAGGAAGACTGGTATGGGGACTTGTATCAGCAATTGTTTATGCATTAATGGGAAGTGGATTTACATGGAAATTATTCTTTATGGGTGGATTTGTGAATGCAATCCCTGGAATTGTGATACAGCTTATCTTAATACCTGTTCTTGTAAATCGTTTATATGCAGCGGGAGTTGTAAAGCCTGCTTATGAAGGAAAATAATCATCTGTTATTCTGATAGAGGACAGAAAACACAGGGGAAGATCGGAGAAATACATGGAACTGAAAACACAATGCAGAGAGCGATTCAAACCGGCAGTGGATGCGATTAATGAAATTATTAAACAGGAAGACAATACAGACAGACCAATTCTTGTGGCGATTGACGGGAGATGTGGAAGTGGTAAGACAACTCTGGGAGAATATTTAAAGGGGCAGCTTGATTGTAATCTGTTTCATATGGATGACTTCTTTTTACGCATGGAACAGCGTACACCGGACAGAATGAAAGAAACCGGTGGGAATGTAGACTATGAAAGATTTTATGAAACTGTGCTTATACCGGTTCAAAAGAAGGAATCTGTGTGCTATCAGCCCTTTTCCTGCAAAGAGTGGAGACTATTAGATGCTTATGAGATTCCTTATAAAAGGATTAATATTATCGAGGGCTCTTATAGCTTACATCCGTATTTTGGAAAGCCATATCAGCTGAAGATTTTTATGAATATTGCATCGGATGTGCAGCTTGCAAATATCAGAAAGCGTAATGGGGAAGAGAAAGCAAAAGAGTTTCAGGAAAAATGGATTCCGAAGGAAGAAGCATATTTTGAAAAATTTCATGTGCAGGATGACACACTTGAGATTATGTGGAATTTAAAGGTATTATAAAAGAGATGTTCAAAGAAAAACAGAGTCAGATCGACATGCGCATATGTCTGTCTGGCTCTGCTTTTTTATGTAATGGATTCAGGTGGCTAAGCCTCTAAAGTGATTTTTAAATGGTAAGTTTTTTCAGCTTCAGGCATTAATGAGAGAATACCACGTTTTTCTGAGAAAATATCACTGTCCTGATGGAAAATCGCAGAACCATTCCATGGTTCCAGACAAAGGAATGGAGCATTGCCGCCAGCAGGAGTCCAGAAAGCGATAGATTCAAAATCAGGATAGTCCATTGTTACACCTTTTCCAGTATGAGTGTTAAGGAAGGAAACACGATGGGAATTGGTGTGTTCAAAGAAAACAGCATCACTGTCAAACATTGCAACAGTAAGTGGTAATGTGTTGCCCTCTGCTTTTTGTACAACCTTTTTCTCTGTGTTGAATTCCATATTTTCAAGATCATATTCATAAGATACGAAATCTTCTGCTTTTTCAAAGACGAGTTCACAGTCGGCAAGTGTTTCACCGGAAGATACCGGAAGCATAAATCCAGGATGTGCGCCGATATGATAAAACATTTCTTCTGTGTCATGGTTTACAACACGGTATTCCATAGATAACTCATTGTCGGATAAATGATAGGTGAGAGACAATTCGAACTGATAAGGATAACTTTTTAAAGTTTCTTCATTTGCGTGTAACAAGAAAGTGACCGTATCATCGGATAAATCCTTCACCTCGAATTCTGTATCTTTACAGAAGCCATGCTTTACGAGAGGATAAACCTGCCCTTTCATGGTTGTTTCACCATTTCTTAAATTTCCGATCGTTGGAAAGAGAAGTGGTGAAGAACGCATCCAGAAAGCAGGATCTGAATTCCAGACATATTCTTTTCCGGAAGGATCCTTGAAAGATTTCAATTCGGCTCCCATCGTATTGACAGCAACCTCGTAACCGTTTGAATGTAATGTGATCAGCATAATAAAAGCCCCCTTTTACAAATTGGTATTGTTTTTTGAAAAATACTTGCTTTTTCTATTATAACACACGAATCTGCGTAAAGAGAATAGGTTTAGACAAACGTTTGCAAAGCTATGACAATTGAATTTTTGCAGGAAATATGTTAGCTTAGTTATAGTAGTGAATAAGAGGGAAAAGTATTAAGGTGGATTATGAAAGAAAAAAAAGTTACAATTCGGGAAGTGGCGGAACTGGCAGGAGTATCGATCAGTTCTGTATCAAGATATCTGGCGGATCCAAAAAGTATCCAGCCGCTTGCAGCGTACAACATTAAAAATGCCATCAATGAACTGCAGTATGAACCGAACATGTTTGCAAGAAATTTAAAAAGAGGACAGACACAGATCGTCGGTCTTATTGTTCCGCATATGGAATATTTTTTCGGAAAAATATGTCATGTGGTAAGTGACTATTTTTTTGAAAGAAAATATATTACTTATATCTGTGAAAGTGACAGTGAGCGGGAAAAAGAGCTGTTCTATGTCCAGGAGCTTCTGAACCAGAGAGCCGCAGGAATCATAATTGCACCGAGTGGGCAGAATACACCATATCTGCAGGGCGTAACAAAGAATTATAAAAATATGATCGCAATCGACAGACAGGAGGATATTGGCTGTGATATGGTTTTGGAAAATCACAGGGACAATGCATATCATCTTATCTCATGGCTTCTGAAAAATAAGCCATGCAGCCGTATCATGATGCTCTTTGGCTGGAGCGACAGTTTTAATACACGTATGTGTCTTGCCGGGGCAAATCAGGCACTGGAAGAGGCCGGGCGTGATGGAAGCCGCGTGATCAAAATATTTACTGCGAGAAAGATCGAAGTGGTAATGGATGCTTTAAAACAGTTAAACAGTGTGCTCGAGGATGGAGAGAGACCGGTCATCATCGGGTTTGGAACGGACATTGTAGAGTATATTGCCATGGGAATCCATCAGTTGTATCCGGAGTGGATCGGAAACGTGGATATCGCAGGGTTTGCAATGGGTGGAACGAAGGAAAAACTTGGAATGGACTGTTCGCTTGTTGTTAAGAATCCGGAAACAGTCGCAATTTGTGCGGCAGAGCTTTTGAGCCAGAAGATCATGGGAGAGAAAGAAGAAAAAGAACCTAGGAAATATGATGTGAAAGTAAAATATGAATTTTAAAGAGTGGATATCAAAAGGTTGAAAAGACAGTGCCAGTAAAATGAGAACATGTTTTGGTACTGTCTTTCATTTTACATATTAAGTGAAAACGGTTTCAACAAAATGTAAAAATGATAAATAGTAAAAATATACAAAAACGACTGTAATATAATGTGAAAAAGTACTGATTTTACTATAAAAACAAAAGAAAACATTGACTATAATGTGCAGAAGTGTTAATTTCTAGGTACAGAGGCAACTGAAAACATTTTCAAAAAAGGAGGAAAAGTGATGAAGAAAAAGGTATTGGCACTTATTATGGCGGGAACAATGGCTCTTTCTATGGCAGCATGTGGAAACACACAGAGCCAGGATACACCAAAGGAGCCTGAGAAGCAGGAAACAGTTCAGACAGAAGGTACAGAAGCAGGGGGAGCAACAGACATATCTGGAATTACAGCAGATTCTTTTAAACCTTCCAAGGACTTTAATGTACGTGTTCCATTTGCAGCAGGTGGTTCTGCAGATACGATCGCAAGAATTATCGGACAGGGATTACAGGAGACTTATGGTAAATCAGTTATTGTCAACAATCTGACAGGTGCGAACGGGGCAATCGCAGCAGCAGATCTTGACAGTGCAAAATCCGATGCAACAGAATTAATGGTCGGCGGTATTGCAATGTTCACACTGGCACCATTATTCAACAAAGATATTAATCTTAACATTGATGACTATCAGTTTGTAAGCGGACTTGTACTGGAAGATTTGATCTTATATGTGAACCCTTCAAACAGCGGAATTGAAGACTGGGATGGTCTTGTAGAATATGCAGCTGATAACCGTATCGTATTTGGAAGTAACGCACCTGGCGGAGCAACTCATCTTCTTGCAACTATGTTATTTGGTGAAGCAGGGTTAGATGCAGAGGCAGTTACATCTGACGGAAGTGGAAAAGATTTACTTGCAGTAGCAAGCGGCAACGTTGTATGTGCAGTTGCACCGGCATCAGTAGGTGCCCAGTATGTAGAAGATGGAAGCCTTGTCCCAATCGCAGTGTTCTCAGAAGAAAACTATACAGGGTATGAAGGATATGATGTTCCTACAGTTCAGTCCCTGGGATATGATATCGTATTCCATACATGTAATTTTATCATGACAAAAGCAGACGTTGCACCGGAAGATGTTGCAGCAATCCATCAGGCAATCTTAGACTACAGTGAGACAGAAGAATTTAAGGATCTTGCTAAAAATGCAAATTACATACCATATCTTGAGGATGGAGAGACAGTAAAACAGATTATTCTGGATGCATCTGATTTATGTAAGGAAGCTTACGATAAATATTACGCACAGTAAAAAGACGATCCGTGCTGCCTTTTGACAGCGCGGATTATTTTTTGAAAGAAGGAATGAAATATGGAGATAAAGTATAAATCTAATTTGGCGGCAGGAATTGTTAGTATTATTCTCGGAGTTATATGCATAATTCTTGTGCCGCTTCAGATCGCAGAAGATTATTCAGCAACTTATGGTATCACATCAAGAACGATTCCTTGTGCAATCGGCGTTTTATGGATTGTATGTGGTGTGGTTTTATTGATCCAGAGCTTGATATTAAAAAAAGACACAGTGAAAACACTGATCGTAGGAAAAGAATTAAAAGCATTAGCATATATGGCCATGCTGCTTATTTATTCAATTCTGTTCAAAAGAAGTTTCCTGATTTCTACGATTTTACTTGGTGTGGCAACACTGGCAATGACAGGAACTAAGAAAAAACTGTATTATGTGATCGTAATTGCAATGGTTGTAGTGTTATACCTTCTTTTTGCAAAAGTATTGCATATTCAATTGCCATAGTAACAGGAGGAGTTTATGGGACAGGTTATATCAGAGGCATTGATGAATCTTTTATCAGTGCAGAATTTAATATTTGTTAATGTTGGTATTTTTATTGGAATTATTTTCGGTGCGATTCCGGGAATGAATGGAAACCTTGCAATCACAGTATTACTTCCATTTACATTCCAGATGGATACAGTACCGGCACTGTTAATGCTTACGGCTATTTTCTTTGGTGCCAACTTTGGTGGTTCTATCAGTTCAATTCTGATCAATACACCTGGTACGAATGCAGCGGCAGCAACACTGATCGATGGTTATCCGATGTGCAGGAATGGACAGCCGAGAAGAGCATTAGATATGGCACTTGTGGCATCAACATTTGGTGGTCTGGTCAGTGCATTCTGCCTTCTGTTTTTTGCACCGCAGATCAGTAAGGTTGCTATGAAGTTCAGTTCTCCGGAGTATTTTGCACTTGCAATTTTTGGACTTTCTGTTATTGCATCTGTAAGTGGAAAGAGTCTTGTAAAGGGTCTTATCAGTGGTGGACTTGGAATTTTATTGGCAACAGTTGGTATTGATTCTGTCAGTGGTGTTACAAGATTTACATTTGGAAATATCAGATTATATAACGGAATCAAGATGCTTGCAGTTTTACTTGGAGTATACGCGATTGCACAGATGATCGGACGTATTAATAAAACAGAAGCAGCTGTTGTATCAAATTTAAAAGCGGCAGATAAAGATGACCATATTACAAAGGAAGATGTGAAAAAAACATTGCCAATCATGACAAAATCTTCCCTGATCGGAGCATTCATCGGAGCAGTTCCTGGTACCGGCGGAGCAATCGCATCATTTATTGCCTACAATGAAGCAAAGAGAAAAGCCAAACCAGGAGAGAAGTTTGGAGAAGGTGAGATCAAAGGTATTGCAGCACCTGAATCAGCAAATAATGGTGCTACAGCCGCAACTTTAATTCCATTACTTACACTTGGTATTCCGGGAGACGTTGTAGCGGCAACCTTATTAGGTGCATTTACGATGCATGGACTTGTTGTAGGACCGAAGCTTTTTGAGACATCCGGACCAATTGTGTATGCAGTTCTGATCGGATGTGTGATCGCACAGCTTATTATGTTCTTCCAGGGTAAATATTTACTGGGACTTTTTGTTAAGATCACGCATATCCCACAGGAATTATTGACAGCATTATTAGTCGTGATCTGTTGCGCAGGAGCATTCGCGATCGGAAGCTCTGAAATGGATGTTTATGTGATGCTGCTATTTGGAGTTATTGCATACTTTATGCAGAAGCTGGACTTTCCATCCGTACCGATCGTTCTTGGAATGGTACTTGGACCGATCGCAGAGTCCAATCTGCGCAATGCACTGGTAATGTCAAACGGTTCCTGGACAATTTTTGTAAAAAGACCTATCTGTCTTGCATTTATTATCTTAACATTTGTGCTCATCGTTCTTTTGAAAAAAGGGGATGCAAAGCAGAGAAAAGCTACAGACAAATATATGAAAGGCGAACAGGAAGAATAGAATGAAAAAATTATGGACAGATTTACACAGCAATATCCATCATAATCAGATGGATGAACTGGATAAATGGACAGAACATGCAAAAGAAGTATTAGATTTCTGGCCGATCGCATATTATCCGTTTCAGATGATCAAAACAGAGTCCGGAGCAGGGCTCGAAGATTTATGTCCGGAAGAAGAGATTAAGAAAGACTGGGAGATTGTCCGCGGAAAAGTAAAAGAAGAAAATGCAAACGGATATCCGATGTTTATGGGATATGAGTGGCAGGGCTGTGGCTTTGATGGTGATCACAACGTATTTTTCCTCGACAATGAACAGGATATGAAACATCCGATGCGTTATCAGGAATTAAGAGATGATTATAAAGATACAGAAGCGATCGGAATCCCACACCATGTAGCATATCAGCTTGGAAGCCGTGGAAAGAACTGGGCAACACATGATGAAAAATTTTCCCCGTTTGCGGAAATTTATTCCAGTCATGGATGCAGTGAAAACGATACAGGCGGAATGGATATGGAACGTCATCTGCATATGGGACCAAGAACCGGTGAAACCTGCTATGAAAGAGGTTTGGAGGCTGGTCTTCATGTTGGATGTATTGCATCCGGTGACAACCATAATGTTCCTGCAGCATGTGACCATGGAACGATGTGCGTGCTTGCAGAGAATGCTTCCAAAGCGGCAATCTGGGCAGGCATGAAAGCAAGACATGTTTACGGTGTGAGCAGAAGCAGAATGGAGATTGATTTTACAGCTGATGATAAAATGATGGGTGACGTGATCGCTCCCGGAAAACACAATATAAAGATCTCTATCTGTGCAGCGGATGCGATTGACAGGGTAGAATTATTAAAGAACAATGTCCTCGAAGAAATGATCGTTCATTCCGGAAGCTGGGAAAATAAAAAAATTGCAGATGATGAAGTGATCCGTGTGAAATTTACGGTAGAGTTCGGATGGGGACCGAACCCAAGATTTTATAAAGATATGCTTGTAAAAGAATGGGATGGTTCTTTGAATGTGGAAGGAAAGCTTTTATCCATTGATAAAGAATGGAACAGTTATGGACAGAAACTTTACGATGTGACGGATGACAGCTGCAAATTCCATATGACAACTTACATGTCAACAACAACCGGACATTGGATGGGACCAAGTACTGTAGTAAAAGAAGGATTTGTTTTTGAAGTAGAAGGAACACCAGACAGTGATGTCTGCCTGAAAGTGGATAATTATGAATATCACTTCACAATCCGTGAACTGATGAAGACTTCACGTATCAAAGCTCAGTATCAGGAAAGCATCGATCTTGCAAACAGAGTTTATGGCAAAGTTGATCACTACAGAGATGATTTTTACTGGCATAATGCATATAAGACAAGAATCCGCCAGGCTGTTCCACAGGATGCTTATGTCTTGAATTATGAGAAAGAAATCGACATGGAAGCCGGAGTGAATTACAGACTCAGAGTATGGCTGAAAAATGGCGATGTGGCCTGGGTATCACCAATTTTTGTAGAGAAATAAAAAGTAAATATAAATTCATATAAAAGGATTTGCTCCGTAAGGCAGCGTTGTTTTAGATTGGAAAGAATGGGGGAATAAGATGAACGTTTTATATTTGAATACACATGATATCGGAAGGTATTTACAGACCTATGGATATCCGGTACATACACCGAATCTTCTGAGATTATCGAGAGAGGGAATGGCATTTACACAGATGTACTGTGCGAGCCCGACCTGTTCACCGAGCAGAGGTGCTATGTTAACCGGCCAGTATCCACATAATAATGGTCTGATCGGATTGTCCCACAGGGGCTTTCGAATCAATGGGAAACATCATCTTGCCAATTACATGAAACAACATGGTTACGAGACAGTTTTATCCGGAGTACAGCATGAGATCAAGCTGCATGAAGAAGAAACACTTGGATATGAAAGATGTCTGAATCCAATGGAGTATTACAGAAATGACCTGCCACAATGTGAATTGTATACATGGCAGGATGAGATGGCAGCAGAAAACGCAGTCAATTATCTGAAAAACAGGGGAAAGGATGAAAGACCATTTTTCCTTGCGGTTGGTTTCGGATGTACCCACCGCGAGTATCCGCGTGTGCCGGATGAATATGAAACAGACTATGTACAGGTGCCAAAGGCATTGCCAAACTTACCGGATGTCAGAAAAGATATGGCAGGTATGCAGATCGCAGTTGATACAGTGGACAGATTGTGTGGAAAAATACTGGATGCTTTAAAAGAAACCGGGGAATATGAGAATACATTGATATTCTTTACCACAGATCACGGATTGCCATTTCCTATGATGAAATGCAATCTGTACGATGATGGAACAGGTGTATCTTTTATCCTCCGTTATCCGGGTATGCCGAGGGTACATTGTATCAGTGACGCTTTGCTGTCGCAGATAGACGTATTTCCGACACTGTGCGATATTTTGAATATGGAAAAACCGAACTGGCTTTCCGGCAGTTCTTTTCTGCCAGTGATAACAGGTGAAGAGGAAGAAATCCGTGAGGCAGTTTATGCAGAGATTAACTATCATGTTGCATACGAGCCGGTCAGATCTGTCAGAACGAAGAAAAATAAATATATTGTACGGTGGGAGAATGGTTACGATAAAGTTCCACCTACCCATATTGATGACAGTCTGTCAAAAGAAGTATTCCATGAAAACGGATATTTTGAGAAGAAACTTGTGAAAGAAGAACTGTATGATCTTATGCTTGATCCACAGGAACGGGATAATCTGATCGGGGGAGAAGATTATCAGTCAGTGAAGGACGAGATGCGACAGCTTCTTGAGACATGGCAGAAAAAGACAGGCGATCCACTTCTTACAGGGCAGAAGATATGTCTGCCGGAAGGCGCAATCTGTTGTACAACGGATTCTTACAGTACAAAGACCCAGGTGATTCTCCCGGAATGCAGAAAGTATCTGGAAGGGCTGAGGGGAGTGCTACAGAATCATATTAAATAAATTACACAAACGTTTGCTACAGAAGGGATGAAAAAAATCATCCTTTCAAAAAAGAAATAGAAGGCTATACTTAGAAGCAGAAGGGAAGTTTTGAAAGAAACGAAGACAGTATTATGAATAACAAGGCTATCACGCAAGATTGGAAATTAAAGAGTCAGTGTGGTGGCCTTATTGTAACGTTAATGCAACAAAGAAAGGTTGGAGAGAAAAACGAGACATGATTATTACTATTACAACAAAGAAGAGTTGTTAAAAGCACCAAGAATTCCATTAATCGTTATGGAAGACAATGCCACTGTATTTAAATCTATGGCAGAGGAAATGGTAGAAGAAATCAAACGTAAAAATACTCTTGGCGAGAATACAGTATTTATCTGCCCGGTAGGTTCTGTAAGACAGTATCCGTATTTTGTAGATATGGTAAATGAGCAGAATATCATCCTGAAAAATGTATGGTTCATCAATATGGATGAATACCTGACAGATGACAAAGAGTGGATTGACAAAGCAGATAAATTAAGCTTCCGTGGATTTATGGACAGAACTGGCTACACTAAAATCAAACCGGAACTCGTAATGCCGGAAGAACAGAGAATTTTCCCAGATCCTAAGAATCTGACACATATTCAGGATACGATCGAAAAACTTGGCGGAGTAGACATTTGCTTCGGAGGAATCGGAATCAATGGTCATGTTACATTCAATGAGGCTTCTGATACAATGACACCGGATGAGTTTCTGGCTCAGCATACAAGAGTTCTTGAACTCTCAAAAGAAACAAGAGCTATGAATTCAATTGGTAATTTAAATGGTGCATTAGATGATATGCCACACTACTGCATCACAATCGGTATTAATGAAATCGCTCATGCAAGAAAAATCAGATTAGGATGTTTCAGAGACTGGCACAGAAGTGTTGTAAGACATGCAGCTTATGGCGAAAAAACAGCTCATTTCCCAGTAAGCTTATTACAGGATCATCCGGATATCAATATTAAATTTACTGAGTTTGTTGCTAATCTTTCGGAATAATATTCGGGAATCATATAAAAATCAGGAGGTTTGATATGAAAAACAGATGACGTTACAAAAAACAGTTTTGGCAGCATTATTTCTTGCAATTGGATTAATTCTGCCTTTCATTACGATGCAGATTCCGGCGGTGGGAAAAATGCTCTGTTCGATGCATATTCCGGTATTGCTGTGTGGATTTATTGTAGGGTGGCCGCATGGCTGATAGTTGGTTTCATTACACCGTTACTTAGAAGTGTGTTATTCAGGATGCCGATGATGGTGCCAAATGCGATTTGCATGGCATTTAAACTTGCAACTTACGGTTTTGTGGCAGGATTTTTGTTAAAGAAAATGCACAAAGATATGAAATCTTTATATATTGTGTTAATTGCGGCAATGCTGATCGTAAGAATTGTATGGGGACTTGTTTCAGCAATTATTTATACATTTATGGGAGCTGGATTTACATGGACACTTTTCTATATGGGCGGATTTGTAAATGCGATTCCGGGAATCATGATTCAGTTGATTTTAAGCCCGATTTTGGTCAATCGTCTTTATGTAGCAGGTGTGATTCAGCCGGCGTATAAAGGTTGAAAAACAGAGTATAAAATGTAAAGGATAGGTCAATGGAATTAAAAAAACAGTGCAGAGAACGCTTTCAACCGGCAGCGGATGCGATAGAACGGATTCTGGAAGAATATAAAAAAAGGATGTTCCGGTTCTGGTCGGAATTGATGGAAGGTGTGGAAGCGGAAAAACAACACTCGGGGAATATCTCTATGGAAAGTTCGACTGTAATCTTTTTCATATGGACGACTTCTTTTTGCGTATAGAGCAGCGCACACCGGAACGGATGACAGAAGTAGGTGGAAATGTGGATTATGAGAGATTTCTTGAGACAGTACTGTTTCCTGTTTCTGCAAAAAAAGTGTTATCTATCAGCCGTTTTCCCGTGGAGAAACGGAACCAATTAAAAAATAACAGAAGATAGAAAAGCAGAGGATGCTTGGCAGTGGAATACCGGCTGGACTTCGAATAAAGAGTGAAGTTCAGTCGGCATTTTTTGCAATTTTGATGAAATAGAAATATCAGTTAGTCAGAGTGATTTTCAAATGATACTCTTTTTTCACACCGGATTTCAGAGAGCGTATGCCACGTTTATGTGAGAAGATGTCGTCATCTTGATGGAAGATAGCAGAACCGTTCCAAGGCTCTAAACAGAGGAATGGAGCATTGCCGCCGGCAGGTGTCTAGAAGGCGACTGACTCAAAATCAGGGTAATCCATCGTTACGCCTTTTTGGGTATGAACATTCAAAAAAAGAGACACGATGGGAGCTTGTATGTTCGAAAAACACAGCGTCATAATCGAACATATGTACTGTGAGTGGTAGCATAGTTCCATCTGATTTCCAGGAATGTTTTTTATTCAGGTTAAATTCCAGATTTTTCAGATCATATTCATAAGAAACAAAATCTTCTGCTTTATCAAAGACAAGAGCGCAGTCAGCAAGCGTTTCCCCGGCTGATACCGGGAGCATAAAGCCCGGATGTGCACCGATATGATAGTACATTTCATCGGAATCGTGATTTTCTACGCGGTAGGTCATGTATAATTCGTTTCCGTTTAAATCATAAGAAAGATAGAGTTCAAACTCATAAGGGTAACTTTGCAGTGTTTCTTCATTTGCACGTAACAGGAAGGTAACAGAATTGCCGGTCTGTTCTGCAATTTCAAATTCTGAATCTTTGCAGAAACCATGCTTTACCAGAGAATATGTCTGACCTTTCATGTTTGTTTTTCCATCTCTTAAGTTTCCTGTGGTTGGAAAGAGAAGCGGTGAAGAACACATCCAGTATGTGGGATCAGAATTCCAGATGTATTCTTTCCCGGTTGGATCCTGAAAGGATTTTAGTTCAGCTCCCAGGGTGTTGATGATAACCTGATAGCCGTTAGAGTGTAATGTGCTTGCATTGTAAAAACATGCTTTATCTGAGGCAGTACAAAAAGCTGCCTCCAATAAATTGTGTTGATTTTCCTTTTACAAAGGATTTTTTAAAAGAAATTTCATAATGGCGAGTGCAGCTCCACCAATTGCTCCATCTTCCTTTGCATAAGGTAATATTTCAATACTTTGAACATAATTGTTATCGATAAATGTTAATTGCTGATGAATAAGGTTCATCAGTTCAGAGTGAATAGAGGGATATGTAAACAGTTCTCCGTGTAAAAATATTTTTTCCGGATTCATTAGTATTGCAATATTTGAAATACTGATTCCGAGATATTTTAAAGCGTTTGAAACAATGGAAATAAGAGTTTCATCACCGAGAGAATATGCAGCAGCAATTGTTTTAAGTGTGATTTCATCAGCAGAAGACACAAGCCGGTGAAGGATGTCAAAAGAATCTAATTCGTAAAGTTGTTTTACATTTTTCAGAATCCATCGTTCACTTGCAATTGTTTGAAGGCATCCCTGCTTTCCACATTCACAGCGCAAACCTGTCGGATTAACGATGGTATGTCCAATTTCTCCAGATACATATGTATGACCCTGGAAGAGACTTCCATTTAAGATGTTGGCGCAGAACATTCCCATTCCTACGTGAAAATAAGAAAAACTGTCAGGTACATATTCTGGATGAAAAAGGTAAGAGCTAAGTGCCATACAACGTACATTATTTTCGAGAACAAGTGGGATGGAAAAAGCACTGCTGATCGTTTTTGCATCAAAACCTTTCCAAGTAATATTATTGCTGACCATAAAGTGCTTATCAGCATCGATGTGACCGGGGATTGCAAGACCTATTCCAAGGAAATTGCTTTCTGGAATCTGACAGCAGTCTAAGGTGTGACGTATTTTTTGTATGATAAATGAAGTGATCTGCGTACTCATTGTATCAGTATAGGGAGTATATTCAGTGTATACAATATTTCCTTTTAAATCAGTAACGCAGAGCGTGAGCGCTTTGAGATTAAATTCTATTCCGAGAGCATATTTGGAGGTGGCATATATATTCAAGGGAATACGTTTGCGACCTGCTGTTGAAGGAAGTGAGACTTCCGGCAGATGCTCTTCATATACAAGGGAATCGGCTATTAATTCAGCAATAGTATGTGTTGTGGTTGCTGGAGTAATGCCAGTAAGCTCTGCAATTTCTGTCCGGGATATGGAAGGATTGCGATAAATGCATTCCAAAATCCTTTCTTTGTTTTGTGATTTATAAGTTGTTATCTGATACATAATTTCTCCATTAATAATTAGTGTCTGCTGATTAAGCAGCTATTTGCAACTTCCGAGTCTTATATCTGTTCCAATCATGCAAAAATCGGAACTGATACAAAAAAGTGCAAAGTATTCGTCTCAGAATCCTGAACAGATTCGTTACGAATACAGATAATGCGATAGATGTCATCTGCGTTTCCTGCAGTTTTGTGGTAATGTAGCTCATGCCATAACAGCGTTTGCCCAGACTAAAAACACGTTCCACTTCAATCCTATCTGTATTATCCTGATACTCTTGTTTTTTATTAACTTGTGCTGTTGTACCTGGTCTGCCCAACTTTGGATCTGATAAGCGAATCCCGTGCTCCTTGCAATAACTCCTGTTTTCTCTGGTCCGGTATATCTGATCCGCAAGAACACGTTCCGGATAATAACCGGTACGTTCTTTAAAACGTTCTATTGCTTCGATCAGGCACGTGCTCTCATTGTATGCCTCGAATGATATTTTTTTCGATACGCCCATAACCTTCACTGTCAAGGATGAGATCAAATTTTGCTCCAAATTCAACGGGTGCTTTGACCTTCCCTCTGATAATCGGCCGGATCCATGGCTGCGAAATACTTACAATGCGGTGCTCCACAGAATGGACTCTGTTATCATACATATACTGTTGCTGCTCATACAGCCTCGTGATGGTAAGATAAAGTTGATGTCCTTACCTGTCATGGAGTATCCTTCACTCATGAACTGTTCCAGATACCGGAGATCCCTTTTCACATATGCAAGCTGTTTACAAAGTGCGCTGCGGATCTTCTTTTGCAGTATCATCGTTACTGTTTTTCTCTCCGGATGGAGGGGCTGGGTCATCTTTATCATCATCCTTGTGATCAAGAAGATACTCATTTGCTTCCATCAGCATCTCTGCTGAAATGCGTTTGCGGAAATGAACCAGTGTACTTGCATCAAACGGAGCTTCTTCCTGAAAGCCCGGAAGCCCGACAAAGTACTGCAGATACGGATTTTCAGCGATCTGATCGACGAGTTCACGGTCGGAATACTGAAACCTGATTTGAATGATCAGAGCTCCCAATGCCATACGAAGAGGCTTGGCAACATTTCCTGTACCACTTGGAAACAGTCTGGCATATTTTGTTTCAAACCCATCCCATGGTATCCGGTCAGCCAATTTTACCCAGCGGTTATCCGGATCCATATGGAGTCCCATAGGCTGGTTGAAATCGAGGAATGAATGCTGTAACTTGTCAATAGGTCTGTACATTGTTTTATCCCCTTTATCCTTAAAATTTGTAAGAAAAATGCATGAAAAATGATTTGATCTCATAAAAATCCTTGCAATTATTATAGCAGAAAATGGGATAAAAGTCAGTAGAATCAAGTGTTTTCAATTTGTTCAGCAGACACTAATTAGTTATTTATTTTCCGGTAGTGTAAAACCGGTGTATTTTGTTGTGACTTCCAGAATCCGGTATACGTCAAGATAAGGCTGCATACAATTCTCGTTTTCTCGTATAAAGTCGCAGAAAAGACGATATTGTTGATTTGCAGCGTAAGTATTTCCTTCTGTAAGCGAAATCAGAGCTTTTATGAAATAGGTTACATACTTTGAATGATAGTCAAGCAGTTTCCAGAAAAACAGTTGTATGGAACCGTTTGAGGAATGGTCATGCTGTAATTTACCCATTTGCTGTTTTATACATTCTGAAAAGTGCGTAACATGCGATAAAAGCTGCTGGTATTGCAAACTAAGTGGAAGGTTGATACGTTCACCTATATGATTTATATAATCACAATCTGATAATTTGGATACAGTTGTAAGATATTGCATCACATTTTCATAATTTTCTCCATATGCAGCAGAATAATATTCTTTCATAAGAAGTTCAAACGACTCTTTGGAATCTGCTGTTATATATCCCATTATATAGTTTGGAAGTCCATTTGGCAAAAAGACACGCAATTCCTGACAACTCATATAGCCATCAAGACCAAGATTTTTTACATTTTTGATGTCTCCGGCCAGAACTTTGCTGATAGAAACATAACCAAAATCACCATAGTGAGCTCTTCCAAGTGGATAATCGTAAATAAAACTGTCACCTGAAAAATTTATCTGCCATTTGGCAAGGTATGAGAGATTTTCTTTGATGGTAACGGGCAGTGTCATATGATTTCGCACATAATCGGGAAGCGTTTCTTCTGTAATATGGTCAGGATAAGAAACTTTGAACGTTCGGCTGATTGGCGCAAACATCAGGGTAAAACGTTCTGGATGCAACAAATGTTCTTGCTTTGGAGGGTAAAGTAATTCTTGATACAATAGAAAAACAAGTTTACAATCCAGATGTTTTTCTGTAAGACGTTTGTCTATCTCATTTAACATACGTATGTATTGGTCAGTGGGCGTAGATTTTTTACACTGTTCACATTCACATACGTGATTTGGTTCATCAGCAAGCCAGATGTGTAAATAGTCTACATCTGGATGAGATTCAATGTAAGATACGACTGTTGAACAAAAATGTTCAACGGCATTTGGATTGGAATAACAAAGATTCGTATTCATAGGAATAGCATCAATATAAGTTCTTTTTCCATCCACAAGGGCAAGCATGCGCCTAATGTATTCAGACGGTTCCCGATTATCTTTTACCCAGCCGATAGAAGGAAGACCGATTGCTTCACATGTCCAACCGTGTCCATATGCATGAGAAATAAGACCTCTTTTTTTCAATGCTTCGTTCATTTGCTGATAACAAGACTGTAGAAAAGTATCTGGAAGATCAACAGGTTTCAACATTGGATTTAAAGTGTGATGATACCAGCGCTCTAAAAATATGTAGGGTTCTCTGAATTGCAGAAAAAAGCTGTTGAATCCAAGCTTTGGAAGCCAGTCAATAAAATCTAATACATTTTCAAGAGAATCTGCACCTTCAATACAAATGCCACGATGACGCAAAAAAGCGTGCCATGTGATATTCACAGATATATTGTCCAGCAATAGATTGTTAGGATAAATGGTTTTGCATGGAAGTAGAAAACGAAAACCAATTTTACGAAGAAATGCATATACAGCTAAAAGAACACTTCGTTCGTTACTTCCGTGGATGTAACCGTTAAGATATTCTTCCACTAAAATTTCATAGGCATCATCAATGTCAGAATGACTCAGAGAAGCATCTGTCTCAAAATAAAGTTTTGATTGAACAGAAGCTTTACTCACAGATTCTGAATTATGAATAAAGGAAATGTCTGGTAGTACTTTTAATAAATGGTTGCAGAATTCTGAAACGGCAAATGAGATGGTTGCAGAATCAGTTTTATAAAATAAGAAAACATTCATAAGATGCGATTATCCTTTCTATTGTAATGAAATCTACATGGGGAAGAAGATGAAAAACATACAATTAATTATATTATATAATAAATTAAAAGAAAAAAATATGAGAAAAAACAACAAAAACAAAATGGAAAATATGGCAATAATTACCATAAAATTCGATTGATAAATGCTCTATATGGTTCGATGGATGATAAAAAGAAGATTTAGAAATATAAATTACAATATATAATAAATAAAATAGAAAAATTAAAGGAAGATACAATTACTAATGTGACAGGGGAAATACAAAAAAGACAAATGATTCTATAGGTATATGATCATTCTATTAACAATGTGCATAAAATGGTAAAAAATAATGTGCAAAAAATGTTAAAATATATAAAATAAAAAAAAGCACAAACGTTTGCGTATTGGAAAATACTGCTATTCAGGATATTTATAAACATGAGTTGGTTTGACAGAAAAAATTATTTTTTATATATTAATATTAAACCAAGGGGGTGGAAGGTGAAACACCAATTATAAAACAGGAGGATATAGCAATATGAACGACAAAAAGAAAAAAACAGTGATCAGCAACAAAGTATGGCTTTTATTTTCGTTTCTTGCAGCTTTGTTGGTATGGTACTTACTTTCAATTGGAAAGGCGACAGGGCGAAGCTTTCCATATGTGGACAAAGTAGTTCCAGCAGTTAAAACAATGATTGACAGAGGAGTCTTTTTTAAAGATATCCAAAGCAGTATGTTCTGCGTGGCAGCAGGTTTCGGACTTGGATTTGCGACTTCTTTACCAGTTGCATTTTTAATGGCATGGTATACACCTGTACAGAAGATTATTGAACCATGGATTAACTTTATTCGTAACATTCCTGCACTGGCATACGCACCACTTCTTGTAATTGCAGTTGGCGTTGGACAGAAACCGGCAATTATTTTGATCTGGATTTGTACATTTATGACAATGAGTATCACAATTTATCAGGGAATCAAAAATATTGATGTTACATTAATTAAAGCCGCTAGAGTTTTAGGAGCAAATGATTTTGCAATTTTTACAAAAATTATTTGTCCTGCAACAGTTCCATTTATCATTACGGCTGTTCGTCTTGGACTTGGCGCAGCACTTACAACATTGCTTGCGGCTGAGTCAACAGGAGCGCAGGCAGGTATCGGTATGAGAATCAGATCATTATCAAACTCATTTGAATCTGCACCGATGTTAATGTACATTATTTTACTTGGTATTATTGGACTTCTTTTGGTTAAAGTAGTTGATTGGATAGAAAGGAAACTGACAAGATGGCAGGAGACAATAAATTAAAAATCGAAAATGTATATAAAGAATATGATACAAGCAAGGGAAAGATGGTCGCATTAAACGGAGCAAATCTTGATATTGCAGAAAATGAATTTATCTGTGTTGTTGGACCATCTGGATGTGGTAAATCTACATTGCTTAATATTATCGCTGGATTGCTGGAACCGACAAGCGGTACGGTATATCTTGATGGAAAGCCGATTGAGGGAACAGGAATGGAAAGAGGTGTTGTTTTCCAGCAGTATGCATTGTTTCCTTGGAGAACCGTATTGAAAAATGTTATGTTCGGTCCGGAAATGAAGAAAATGCCGAAAAATCAGGCTGAGGAAATTGCAAGAAAGTATATCAAAGCAGTCGGACTGGAAGGATTTGAAAATTCATATCCAAAAGAACTTTCCGGTGGTATGAAACAGAGGGTTGCGATTGCCCGTGCATATGCGGCGAACCCGGAGGTACTTTTGATGGACGAACCGTTTGGTGCATTGGATGCTCAGACAAGAGTTCAGCTTCAGACAGAACTTTTGAATACGTGGGAGAAAGAGAAGAAAACATGTTTCTTTATTACGCATGATGTTGATGAAGCAATCATTCTGGCACAGCGTGTTGTGATTATGAGTGCCAGACCAGGACGTATCAAAAAGATTGTAAATATTGACATTCCATATCCAAGAACGCAGGAAACAAAATCGGATCCTCGTTTCCTTGAATTAAAAGCAGAAATATGGAACGAAGTTTATAAAGAGTTCCTGGAAGTTCGTAAATAAATGAAACTTTAGTCGTCGTGGGGCGATTAAAATATATCAAAGGAGGATATTGTATGAAACGTATTATGAAAAAGGTATCTGCTTTATTATTAGCAGGAGCACTTGTAGGCACTATGCTTGCAGGCTGTGGAAGCAAAACAGAAGAGCCGGCTTCAACATCGGATGCCAAACTAGCAGCTACAGAGGTGGCAACACCGGCTACGGAGGCTGAAAAAACAGAAGAGCCAGTAGAAAAGGTGACTTTAAATGTAGCCTACATGCCGAACTATGCATCACTCTGGTCTATATTAACAGGTATTGACAAGGGTTACTTTGAAGAGGAAGGTCTTGATATCAAACTTTGGGAGTTTGCAGATGGACCATCTGAGATTGCGGCAATGGAAGGCGGAAGTATCGACCTTGCTTACATCGGACATGGAGCTCATAAACTTTGCATTAAAGGACAGGCAACTATTTTCGCACCAAGTTCTGTACATAGCACAGACAGAATTATCGTTCTTCCATCATCAGGTGTAGAATCTACAGATGATCTTGCCAGCTTGAAAGGTAAGAAAATTGCTTATACAGCAGGTTCTTCATCTGAGACAGCTTTAAATGGAGCTCTTGCGGTAGCAGGTCTTACAATGGATGACATTGAGGCATATGAAATGGATGCAACAAATATGGTAGCAGCTATGTCTTCTGGTACAGTTGATGCATGTTTTGCATGGAATCCATACAGCAATCAGATTCTTGAAAATAATAAAGACGCAGTTGAATTAGAGTTCGCAACGGATTCCGTAAACCTTTCAAGCTGGATTTGCCTGCCAGGATATGCAGAAGAAAATCAGGATATTCTGTTAAGGTTCAGCAGAGCTTTATACAAAGCAATGGAGTATTCTTCACAGCCTGAAAACTGGGAGTACGCAGTTGGATTATACGCAAAACAGTGTGCAAAAGATGCTGACAGTTGCATGGTAGAAACCAATGATGCTACATGGTTTAGTGCAGATGATATTAAAGCAGGGCTGGATGATGGCTCTATTGCAGCACTTTATCAGAAACAGCAGCAGATGTTTATTGACAGTGGAGACGTAGAGGAAGAAGTTCCATTGGAAAATTACGTAATGTTTGATTTAATGAAAGAAGCTTTAGCAGAATAATTTTTGTGAAGGAATAACCCCTGTGGAACAGCGAAAGTTTGTTCCCAGGGTTTTTGCAACATTAGGAAAGAGAGAAGGCTTAAAAATATGAAACATGATTATTATTACTATAATAAAGAAGAACTTTTGAAAGCACCTAAAATACCATTGATCGTTATGGAAGATAATGCTGCTGTATTTAAATCAATGGCAGATGAAATGGTAGAAGAAATCAAACGTAAAAATGCTCTTGGTGAGAATACAGTATTTATCTGCCCTGTAGGTCCTGTAGGACAGTATCCGTATTTTGTAGATATGGTAAATGAGCAGAATATCAGCCTGAAAAATGTATGGTTTATTAATATGGATGAATACCTGACAGATGATAAAGAATGGATTGACAAAGAGGATAAATTGAGCTTCCGTGGATTTATGGACAGAACGGTTTACACCAAAATTAAACCAGAACTCGTAATGCCGGAAGAACAGAGAATTTTCCCGGATCCTAAAAACCTGACACATATTCAGGATATGATCGAAAAACTTGGTGGAGTAGATATTTGCTTCGGGGGAATCGGAATTAATGGTCATGTTGCATTCAATGAGGCTTCTGATACAATGACACCGGATGAGTTCCTGGCTCAGCATACAAGAGTTCTTGAAATCTCAAAAGAAACAAGAGCTGTGAATTCAATTGGTGATTTAAATGGTGCATTAGATGATATGCCACATTACTGTATCACAATCGGCATTAATGAAATCGCTCATGCAAGAAAAATCAGGTTAGGATGTTTCAGAGACTGGCACAGAAGTGTTGTAAGACATGCAGCTTATGGCGAAAAAACAGCACATTTCCCTGTAAGCTTATTGCAGGATCATCCGGACATCAATATTAAATTTACAGAGTTTGTTGCTAATCTTCCGGAATAAAAAAGAATAAAAAGGCTGCCGCACATAATTTTGTGTGGCAGTTTATTGTATAAGAAGAGGAGAAAAAATCATGAGCAGATATATCGTAAATGGAGAAGTTTATATTGAACATCGTTTTTTAAAGAAAACAATTAAAATTGAAGATGGTAAACTTATTATTTTACCACCGGATGCACCAATTGAAGATGGGGCAGAAGTGTATAATGCAGCAGGAAAGAAAGTAGTGCCTGGATTTATTGATGTACATACACATGGTGCAGTAGGTGTAGATGTTAATGCGGCAACAGCAGAAGATTATGAGAAAATCTGCCGTTTTGCAGCCGGAAATGGAACGACTTCATGGTTATGTTCTGTTTTGACTGATACAAAAGAACAGACAGAACGGTGTATTGATGAATATAAGAAACATCAGAAGATGGAGCATAAAGGAGCAAATTTACTTGGTATTCATCTGGAAGGACCATTTTTGTCTTCAGAGTACAAGGGGGCTATGCCGGAGCATCTTCTTCAGAAAGCCAATATGCCACTTCTGAAAGAATATCAGGACAGAGCAGAAGGAAACATCCGTTATATTACGATTTCTCCGGAAGTAGAAGGACTTATTGATGACATTCCGGCAATGAAAGAGCTTGGTATTACTGTTGCAATCGGACATTCCGGAGCAGATTATGATACAAGCTGGAAAGCAATCAACAACGGTGCAGAATGCTGTACACATACATTTAATGCGATGAAACTTTTACATCAGCATTTCCCTGCAATTATGGGAGCTGCATTAGAATCTGATATTTACTGTGAGGCGATCTGTGATGGAAGACATCTTCACCCTGGTACAGTACGTCTTCTTTTGAAAGTGAAAGGACTTGACAAAGTAGTTGCAATCACAGATTCAATTATGGCTGCAGGTCTACCGGATGGAAGATATAAACTTGGAGTAAACGATGTTATTGTTGAAGATGGTGATGCAAAGCTGGAAAACGGAGTAAGAGCCGGAAGTACCTTAACACAAAATGTTGCTTTGAAAAATCTTCTTGCATTTACAGGAAAACGTCTGGAAGAGATTTTACCGCTTCTTTCAGAGAATCCAGCCAGACTTATCAAAGTATATGATAAAAAAGGATCGATTGCAGATGGAAAAGATGCAGATATCGTTCTTTTAGATGCGGAGAATGACATCGCAGATGTATTTGTTGGAGGAAATCTCATAGAGAGGTAGAAGAAAACAAAAAATAGTGTTAAAATATAACTGAATATTTTTTTGTTAAAAGATTTAAGAAAACGGAAACAGGAGACAAAAACATGTTACTTATTTTGGCATTCAGCTTAGTTATTGCATCTGTATTCTTGATCATTTACAGAAAAAATAAAGATTCCATCTTATGGCTGGGACTTTGTACAAGTCTTATGTTGGAATTATGTGGTGTTATGCTTTTTATTGCAAAAAAAGGTGGCATTTCACAGGAAGTATTAACATTTCTGTATTTTTCAAGAAACATATATCGGAAGATGCAGTATTTCCTGATCACATTAGGTCAGCTGGGATATCTGATTGCCATAGGCAGGTCTCTGTTTCCGTTTTTTTGCTGAGGATTGCAATGAATTATTCAATGCTTCCGGGACTTAGAAAGCGGAAAACATGGGTTAAATTATCAAGGGTCATACCGATCATGTCGCTGATTCTTTACTTTCCATCAGTTTATAGAATGATTGTTCATAACAGGGAAAGTATGCAGGAGATTATAGCAAAAGGAAATATGATCTGGATCAATCTATATCTGACAGTATCTGTGGTGATTTTATTAATCGAGTATTTTTCCATTTCAATTCTGTTTTTGAAGAGGCAATTTCAGCAGACAGTAATCTTTTTGGTGTCGATTTCGGCAATTTATCTTATTTACTATCATCAGGATCCGGGGCAGGTTTATCTCTTTTACGGGTATTCGATCGCATGGAATAGGGGAATCGGATATCTTCAGATTAATCCGTCTCTGGCAAGTTATATTATGCTTGTGATTGTAAATATCATTTGTGCTGTGCTTGGCTTTTACAGTCTATTTAAATATACAAAAGGTGATTATGAAGTTGCCATGACGGATGTTGTGATGGAACGGAAATTCGATACAGTGAGGGTAGGAGTTTCCATGTTCGTTCACAGCATGAAAAATCAGCTTCTTGCCAACAAGGTTATTTATAAAAGAATTGACCAGATTTACAATCAGCCGGAGCCGGATACGGTGAAGCTGAAAGAATGTATTGATGCACTCCAGGCTACAAACGATACAATGTTTACAAGAATTGAGGAACTGTACCGCAGTGTAAAATCTAATTCCATTACGATGATGCCGGTTAATATTCAGGAGATCATAGACACGACATTAGAACGGTTTCACAATAAATTTCCGGATGCGGGAGTGCGCATCCAAAACGAGGAAGTGTCTATGGTTCTTGCAGATAAGGATCATCTGTGTGAGGCAATCTATAACCTTCTGATCAATGCAGAAGAAGCCGTCATAGCTGCAGAACGGGGAGAAGATGGGCAGGTATGCTTAAAATGCAGGAATGAAAGATTATATACTTTGATCGAGGTCAGTGATAATGGACTTGGAATGTCAAAGAGTCAGATAAAGAAGATTTTCGATCCGTTTTATTCCAGCAAAAATTCTAACTATAACTGGGGAATGGGCTTATATTATGTCAGAGAGGTTGTAAAAAGCCATCTGGGTAAAATGAGAGTGGAAAGTACAGAGGGAAAGGGAAGTAAATTCTATATTTTAATTCCAAAGTACGAATAGATAACAGACAGGAGAAGAAAATGGCAGATAAAAAAAAGATTTTGATCGCTGATGATTTTCAGCTTTTAAGAGAGGATCTTACAGAATTGATCAACAATCAACGGGATATGGAGGTTGTAGGGACTGCTTCTTCAGGAAAAGAGATTGTAAATCTTGCCAGAAACACAGAGTATGATCTGATATTGATGGATATCGAAATGGAGACAATGAATGCAGGTATTCTGGCAACACAGGAAATACGGGAGACTGACCCGGAAGCCGGCATTATCTTTCTGACAGCACATGAGACCCGCGAGATGATCGTGACAGCCATGGGTGCAGGAGCACTTGATTATATTGTAAAAGGATGTGAGGATGAAGAAATACTTTACCATGTCCGCTGTGCTCTCAAAGGGAATCCAATTATGTCAAATAAGATCCATGAGACTGTGATGCAGGAATATGCCAGACTTCAGCAGAGTGAGAAAAGTCTGCTTTTTTTCATAAATAATATTTCAAAACTTACTGCAACAGAACGTGAGATGATAAAGTTGCTTTTACAGGGGTATAAGGTACATGAGATTGCAGAAGCACGCAGTGTGGAGGTAAGTACGATAAAGACACAGATCAAAGGTCTGCTTCGCAAATTTGGTTGCAGCAGAACAAAAGAGATCGTGCAGATTATAAGAGAATTGAATATTGAACACTTGTTTTAGGATGAATTACATGGTATTAAAATTAGGAAAAAGTTTATAAAAAAGAACGCAAACGTTTGATAAATGTTTGCGTTCTTTTTTACGAAAACTGTGTTAAAATAAAGGCACAAAACAGAAGTATGTAATACATGATAGAACAATAAATCTGCAAGAAAAAGGAGAATACACAATGGGGAATAAGTTATATCTGGAATGTGGTTCCGGAATTAGTGGAGATATGTTTGTAGGAGCTATGCTTGATCTGGGAGCAGATCAGAAAAAAATGGAAGAGGCACTTCAAAGTCTTCCTGTAGATGGATTTAAAACGGAGATTACGAGAGTGAAAAAATCAGGATTGGATGCGTGTGATTTTAATGTTATTTTAGATCATGCACACGAAAATCATGATCATGATATGGAATATCTGCATGGAGATCATCATGACGATCATCACCATGAAGAACACCATCACGACCATGAGAACCATTACCATGATGAACACTATCACGACCATGAGGACCACCACCATGACGAACATCATCACCATGAGCATAGAAGCCCGGAGGATATTATTCACATTATCGGACATGCATCTATGACAGACAGTGCCAGAGAACTTGCATGCAAAATCGTAAAAATCCTTGCAAATGCAGAGGCAAAAGCACATGGTGTACCACTTGAACAGGTGCATTTTCATGAGGTTGGTGCGGTAGATTCAATTGTTGATATTGTTGCCGCTGCAGTATGTGCAGATTCACTGGAGCTCGATGAAGTATATATTCCTCAGCTGAATGAGGGACGTGGAATGGTCAGATGCCAGCATGGACTGTTACCAATTCCAGTACCGGCAGTTGCCAATATTATTTCAGCGAACCAGCTTAAAATGCATATCACAGACGTGGAGGGTGAGCTTGTAACACCGACCGGAGCTGCAATCGCAGCAGCTTTGCGTACGCAGGATCAGCTTCCAGAAAAATTTACAATACAGAAAGTAGGAATGGGTGCTGGAAAAAGAGAGTATGCATGTGTGGGTGTGCTGCGGGCAATGATGATTGAATAAGCGATACTTGGGTCAAGTGTTTTGTTTGACATTTGTGGCAGTCATAGTATACAATGTATATATAAACACGTATGTATAAGTGAGGTGATTTTTTGGCGGAAAAGAAATACAAACAGGTAACAAGAAAGGATGTTGCAGAGGAAGCAGGAGTCAGTGTTACAATCGTATCTTATGTCATCAATAACAACAGATATGTAGACAAAGAAAAAAGAATTAAAGTGGAGGAGGCTATAAAGAAACTTCATTATAAGCCAAATTCAATCGCAAGAGCATTAAAAGGAAAAAAACTAAATCATATTGTATTTATTGCGGATCAAATTGTAACGGAACACTTTAGTTTATTAGTAAGCGAACTGGATAAGCACGCATATGATCTTGGTTATATGATTTCCTTATGCTCGAACAGAAATACACAACAATTTATAGACAGTATTATAAGTCGTCAGTATGATGGAGTAATTATAAGTTCAATCAGTTTTGATAAGGAATATATCAAGCAGTTGATCGCAGCTGATATACCGGTCGTTTTATTGGTGAACCGCGATTATGATGATATTGAAGGAGCTGCCAAGATAGAAAATGGTTTATATGAAGGAGCGCGTGAAAATGTACGTTATTTACAGCGGAAGGGATGTAAAAATATCATTTATGTAGACCGTTTTAGTCAAAGAAAACATTTCAGTGATATGAGTGATATGAGATATCGTGGATTTTATGAAGAAATGAAGCAGAGTGGTTTGTCCGAACATCCAGAGAAGAACTTTATTACTGGTTGTCACAACGAGGAAGAAGTGAAGGAAAAAGTTGCCGAATATCTGAAAACGAATAAAGTAGATGCTATTTTTGGCAGAAATGACAAGGTTGCATGTATTGCTATGCAGAGTGCAAAAAAAATGGGATACAAAATACCAGAAGATATAAAAGTAATTGGATTTGATAATTCTTCACTGGGGCAATATTGTGAACCACCAATTTCCAGTATGGAAATTCAAAGAGAACAGATAGCAAAAACTGCAATTGAGATGTTAAGACAGATGATTGAGGAACATATCATACCGGAAAAGGTAATGTATCGTACAAAATTAATAGAACGGAAAAGTACATTGGGTTAAAAAAGCACAAAAAAGAGAGTAGGACTTTGTAAAAAACTACTGAAAAAAAGAAAAAATATAAACACATATTGACAATAATACATAATAAGCAGTATTATACGTTTAAAGATACACACGAGTTTACAAGAAAAAGCATTGTTTACTTTGATGTTATCTTTTATTTTAATCAAAAGATACACACGAGTTTATACAAAAGATAAAAAGTGTATCGCAACATTCAAATAATACAATGGAGGGTATTTGTATGAAAAAAAGAATTATTGCAGCAGTAATGGCAACGCTTGTGGGGTTAAGCATGGTTGGATGTGGCAGCACATCATCAGACAATTCCAGCCAGAATAAAACAGACAATACAGATAGTACTGCGCAGGCAGAAACATCTGATGGAGAAAAAAATCCTGTTACGATCCGATTTTACAATTATGCATTGTCTGAGACTGCAAAAGCAGATTGGTGGGAGAATACAATTGCAAATTTTGAAAAAGAAAACGACTGGATTGATATTGAAACAGTCACAGTAGACTACAACAGTATAGTATCCACATTTACCAATGATATTGCTTCTGGATTATCAGTTGATATGATATATGGCGAAGTAAGCTGGATTCCGGCACTTGCAGAAGCAGGATTTATACAGCAGCCTTCACAGGTGTTAAGCAAGGATTTTTATGATGGGTATTATGATTATGTACTAGACCAGTTTATGTACAATGGTGAAGTGTATGGGGTTCCACATTATTATACGAATTCTGTTATTTATGTAAATAAAGATTTAGTAGAAGCTGCAGGTCTTTCCTTAGAAGAGTTTCCAGATACCCTTGATGGCTTAAAAGAATGGATAGAGACCTTATCAGATTACTATAAATCAGATGATAGTATTTCTACTATTTTTGGACTTACTACCGCGGAAGTACCGGCAACAGGATCCAATATTAATGCTATTTACACAGCATTTGGCGGAACATTGATTAATGAAGATGGAACGCTGGCAGATCTCACAGAAGAACCGAATAAAACAGCTATGAATGAAACATTAGATTTTTATAAATATTTAATTTCAAATGGATATACTCAGGAAAATCTGAAATTAAAAGATTATCGTGCAGCATTTGGAGCAGGAAATGTCTGTATGTATGTTGATTCATCCTGGGGATATGCGCAGATTGGTGAAGTAGATACAAATGCTGCTAATTTTACAAGAGCCGAAGCTCTTCCTACAACAATGGGAACAAATGGAAAGGGTAATTCATTAGTTGAGTCTCATTGTTTCCTTCTTGGTTCTTCCTTAACAGATGAACAGAAAGAAGCAATTGACCTGTTTGTACAGTACTGTACATCAACAGATACTATGCAGGAATATCTGAATAATATCGGTCTTGCTTTCCCAGCACATAAAAATATGGAAGATTGCCAGATTTCTCCTATTCTTGCAGATGCGCAGGAAGGTGTAAGCCATGTAGTAAAACAACCAATGATTGCTTCATTATCAAGTGTGCAGGTTGAACTTGCAACAATGGTATTAAATTATGTTTCTAATGGTATGTCAGAAGAAGATGCCATTAACAATTATATTTCACAGGCAGAATATTATATCAATCAGTAAAGCAGTCAGCCAGGAGGAGGGTACAAAAGGATGTCTGGTACTAGAAAAAAATTTAACATACACAGCAGAGGCACACAGGATAGGTTATTTTGCTTTATCCTCCTTCTGCCAGCAATTATATTATGCATTACATTTATTATTATTCCTATTATTGATTCTGTTTGGATGAGTTTTACAGATTATAAAATTGCAAATTTAACACAGGGAATTCCTGGAAAATGGAATAATTTTGCAAATTATACCAGATTGTGGGATTCTGGAAAACTTCAGTCAGCGGCAGGTATTACGATTTTCTTTGTTTTTGTAACAGTGCTTCTTACATTTATTGTCAGTATGACGTTGGCGTTGATTTTAAATACAAAGATCGTTGGAGCAAGATTTCTGCGAAGTATTATGATGATCCCATGGGTAATCCCGACTGTTATAGCTGGTTTATTGTGGGCATGGATTTACGCAAATCCATATGGCTTATTACAGTATCTGGTAAGCATATTCAGTGGGGGTAAGATTACAGGTTTTGGAATATTAAACAATCAGTCTACAGCTTTATGGGGAATTATCATTGCAGCTTTATGGAAGCAAATACCATTAATGGCATTACTGCTTTTGTCAGGAATGCAGAGCATACCGGATGATATGCTGGAAGCAGCAAAAATTGATGGAGCTAACTATATCAATTGCTTGTTCCGCATTATTATTCCACACATGAAAAGTGTGATTGCAGTAACGGTTTCCATGTGTATTATTGAAAATTTTAAACAGTATCCATTATTTGCAACATTAACCAATGGTGGTCCGGCTGGAGCGACGACAACATTTGCAGTTCTTTCTTATGATGAAGCATTTGTGAATTTTAATTATGGTTCAGGTGCAGCAGTAACCACTATCTGGCTGCTTATGATGATTGTTGTTGTCTTCATATTCAATAAAATATTTAAACAGGAAGAAGCATAGGAGGCAATTTATGAAAAAAATAACAGTAACCAAGAAAACCACAGCGAAAGTTGTTGGTGGATTAGCAAAATATATTGTTCTCATTTTCATTTTTGCATTTTTATTATTCCCTGTTTACTGGATGCTTGTGACAGCGCTGAAGACCAATATAGAATCCTATCGGTTAGTTCCAACTTTATGGCCGGAAACAATATCGTTGGATGGATTTAAAACTCTGATTTCAGATGGAAAGTTTTTAGTTTACTATAAGAATAATATTATTGTATCTGCGATGGCAGCAGTAATTATATGTTTTATCTCAGTATTTGCAGGATATGCGCTTAGCAGATTTCATTTCAAATGGAATAAAATGCTGCTTGCAACGTTTGCTTTTGCACAGATGATGCCTGTTATCAGCAGATTGATCTCTTTATACACAATTTTGAGAAAATTAAATCTGACAGATACGCACATCGGATTGGTTCTTGCAATCAGTGCAACACAGGTTCCGTTTACAGTTTCACTTATGGCATCTTTTTTTGATGGTATACCGGGTGAATTAGAGGAAGCGGCTTCTATTGATGGAAGTGGAAGATTTTACACACTGTTTCATATCATTATGCCGTTGGTTGTGCCGGGATTGCTTGCAGTAGGCGTATATAGCTTTTTAATGACATGGGATGATTATTTACATGCAATTACATTAATTCGTTCAAATGATTTGTGGACTCTTTCTCAGGGATTGAAATTAACATATTTAGGAGAAGTCAGTGATTGGCAGCTGATTAATTCAGCTTCCACACTCGGAACAGTACCGATGATATTTGTATTTTTCTTCTTCCAAAAATATATGATCAAAGGTCTTACAGCAGGAGCAGTGAAAGGTTAAAAGGTGAAAATAGATATGTTGGAGATGAAAGAAAATAGAGTTTACAGACCTTTTCTCGGTGGGAAGATGTTAGACGAATTAAGTGGTACAGAGCCAGCATCAGACGGACATTATCCGGAGCGTTGGATTTGTTCTACAACAGCAGCATCGGACGGTACCGGCATCTCTGTGACAACAGATGGAAAATTACTGACAGAGTATGTGAAAGAACCTCTTCCGGTACTTGTAAAACTTTTGGATAGTTATTCACGACTGATGATACAAGTACACCCAGATGATGCTCGTGCAGCAAAGTATTTTCATTCAGATAAAGGGAAGGCGGAAAGCTGGCATATACTCGGGACACGGACAATCCATGGCGAAGAACCATATGTTTATCTTGGATTTAAAAAGGGCATTACAAAGGAAAAGTGGAGATTACTTTATGAAAAACAAGATGTGAAAGGAATGGAAGAGTGTCTTCATAAGATTCCAGTAAAAAGTGGAGATACCTTTTTTGTTCCGGGAGGAGTACCACATGCAATGGGAAGAGGAGTGTATTTTGCGGAAGTACAACAGCCAACTGATATTACGCTGAGAACGGAACGTATTTCACCAGCAAAAGAATTATTACCAGATGAAAGCTTACACGGAGGTGCAGGATGGGATGCACTATTTGACTGTTTTGATTATGACGGCTACTCGTTAGAAGAAATAATGCAAAGGTATTATGTATTGCCGGAGGGTGAAATCGTGATGCAAAACCAATATTTTACTATGGAGAAGATCCATTGTTTGAGGAAAAGGGTGGTAAAATCTGGAAATTGGAAAATTGCGGTTGTTATTGATGGACCAGGAAAAGGAAAAGAGTATTATTTAACAGAGGATACAGAATTTTTGGCAGGACAGACCATTATATTATGTTCACAGGGCGTTTGAGCGATAAAGTTAAATACAAAACAATTGTAAAACACAAGGAGAAAAATCATGAGCAGATAATCGTAGACGGAGAAGTTTATATTGAACATCGTTTTTTAAAGAAAACAATTAAAATCGAAGATGGTAAACTCACTATTTTACCACCGGATGCACCAATAGAAGCAGGAGCAGAAGTGTATAATGCAACAGGAAGGAGAGTATGGAATATGTTGACGAATAATTTGGAAATGTTAAAAAAAGCAGCAAAAGAAGGATTTGCAATTCCAGCAATTAATACGCAGGGGGGACAGTATGACATTATTCGAGCATGTACAAAAGCGGCACAGGAGATGAGAAGTCCAATCATTCTTGCACATTATGTCAGTACAGGAGCTTATTCTGGAAATGACTGGTTTGTGGAGAATGCCAAATGGTGTGCAAGCAAAGTGGATGTTCCTGTGTCAATTCATTTAGACCATGGCGATGGATTCCCAATTTGTATGGAAGCACTTAGGCTTGGATTTACCAGTATTATGATAGATGGATCTACAAAACCAATAGAAGAAAACGCAAAAATGACAAATGATGTGTTAAAAGTTGCAAAATATTTTAATGTGCCGGTAGAGGCAGAAATAGGAGAACTTTTACGGTTAGATAATGGGGTTCCAATGGAAAACAAAAACATTGCTAATCCTGATGAAGTAAGAGAGTTTCTATCTTTGTGTAAGCCAGATACTTTAGCAATAGGAATAGGAAATGCACATGGATATTATCGGGGTACACCAGATATACATCTTGAAATATTAGAGGCAGTTCGTAAATTTACAGATATCCCATTGGTTCTTCATGGATGTACAGGTATGGCTGATTCGATTGTAAAAGAAGCAATCAAGCTTGGAGTTGCAAAAATTAATTTTGGAACAGAGATTCGTTATAAATATGTTGAACACTATAAAGAAGCATTAGAAAAACTTGATTATCAGGGACATTCCTGGAAATTAAGCCAATATGCAAGTGACGCACTTACAGAGGATGTAAAGAAAATCATTGAACTTTCAGGTTCGGCAGGAACAGTTTAGACAGCAGGAGGAACATCAAAATGAAAAAGAAACTTAATGTAGGCGTTGTTGTGACATTATCTGGAAGATGGCCAAGAGAATTACCGGAAAAACGTTTTAAGGAATATGGAGAGTGGACAATAAATGCATTCCCAGAATGCAATGTAGTCAGTTTTGACAGAGTTGTATGCACGAAAGAAGATATGGAGGAGTGCATAGACAGTTTCAAAAAACAGGAAGTAGAATTGTTGATCATGGTTTATGGTGCATTCACAGGTGACGACATTTGCTGTGGTTTTGCAGATGCCTTGTCTGTACCAATTATATTATGGGCACCGAGAGAGGAAGAATGGGTACGTGAGGACAGACTGTATGCGAACGCATTATGCTGTGCGGCAATGAATGGAGCAAGTCTGATGCGTATTCATGCACCACATCATATTGTATTTGGAAATAAAGAAGAAGAACGCGCTGCAACAGAAGTGAAAAATCTGGTTACTGCATATGAAGCAGTAAAAAACATAAAAGGACTAACGTTTGGATTATTTGGTTATCGTCCAACTGCATTTTATAACTGTGCATTTGATGAAGTAGTACTTCGCAGAACATTTGGAATCAATGTAGAGGAAACGGATTTGAAAGTGGTATTTGACCGCATGGAAGAATTGCCGGAAGAAGTCGTAAAAGAAGAACAGGAAAAAGCAGAAAAGCTGTGGAACACAACAGAAGTACCGGAAGGTCATATGGAAAATCATGCAAGACTGTATCTGGTATTAAAAGAGTTGATGAAAGAGCAAAAGTATGACTATGCGACGATTAAATGCTGGCCTGAAATGGGAAATCTCCATACCACGCCGTGTGCTGTACTTGGAAGACTGATGGATGAGGGAGTCAGCATCGGATGTGAAGGAGATGTTGATGCAGGGATTGCTGCACTGGTACAGAATGTTCTGACTGATAAACCGACTTTTATTACGGATTTGATAAATCTTGATGAGAAAGAGAATACAGTTACTTTCTGGCATTGTGGCAATGCGGCACCGAGTTTACATAACCAGAAAGATGGAGTAAAAATGTGCAATCATCCACTTTTAGGTCAGGGAACTGCGTTTTGGTGTTCACTAAAAGAAGGTTCGATTACTGCAGCAAGATTTACGAACATTGATGGAGTATATCGTCTGTTTTTATTAAAAGGTACTGCAGTTCCAACTGTGAGAAACACACGTGGTGCAATGGTAAATGTAAAAATTGATACACCAGTATTGGAATTGGTAAAAGAAATCGCAGAGCAGGGAATGAGCCATCATTATAGTCTGGTATGGGAAGATGTAGCAGAACAGATGGAGCTGGTAGCAAATCTATTACATATTCCAGTAATCAAATTGTAGAAAAATGGTGAGTGACAGATGAAAGAAAATATATTAGTTGTACATGGTGGGGCACCAACGGCTGTTATGAACGCTTCCTTATATGGTGTAATTAGGGAAGCGGAAAAATATCCGAATATTGACCATATTTATGCGGCAATTGGTGGAAGTGGAGGAATTTTAAAAGAACATTTTCTGGATCTTAAGACGATTGAGAAAGATAAAATAGAAAGTCTTCCATATACTCCGGCGTCTGCAATCGGAACAAGCAGAGATGCACTGGAAAAAGAAGATTATGAACAAATAGCAGATGTGATCCAAAAAAATAAAATTCGCTATGTTTTTATGAATGGTGGAAATGGAAGCATGGATACTTGTGGAAAAATTTACCATGCATGCAAAGAAAAAAAATATGACGTGATTGTAGTTGGAATTCCAAAAACAATAGATAATGATCTTGCGATTACGGATCATTCACCCGGTTTTGGAAGTGCTGCAAGATATATTGCAGGAACAGTGAATGAAATTTGTCAGGACATACGGGCACTTCCAATTCATGTCTGTGTGATAGAGGCAATGGGACGTAATGCTGGATGGATTGCAGCAGCGAGTGCACTTGCTGCTGGCAAAGATGAAAATGGACCAGATTTGATCTATGTGCCGGAACGAGCATTTGATGAAGATGCTTTTCTGGAAGATGTACAAAGAATCCATGAAAAAAAGGGTGGCGTAGTTGTAGTAGCAAGTGAAGGATTGAAAACAAAAGACGGTACGCCAATCGTAGAGCCTATTTTTACAATGGGCAGGGCAACATATTATGGAGATGTAAGTGCGCATCTTGCTAATGTGGTAATTCAGAAGCTTGGAATCAAGTCCAGAAGTGAAAAGCCAGGTATATGTGGAAGAGCTTCGGCAATGTTTCAGAGCAGTGTTGATAGAGAGGAAGCTATATTAGCAGGAAAAGAAGCCGTATGTGCAGCCATGGAAGAAAAAACAGGTATTATGATCGGATTCCAACGAACAAATGATACAATCTATCAGGTAAAACCAATTGAGATTCCAATCGAAAATGTAATGATGTATGAAAATTGTCTCCCAGATAAGTATATCAATTCATCAGAAAATGGAGTTACACAGGAATTTATTCAGTGGTGCAGACCGCTTATTGGTGAAAAACTTCCACAATATGTGTCATTCAGATAAAATACAAATAAAACGTATTTTAAAGGAAACCTTCCGTGTGAAAAAATATTAGGAATATATTTTTCACATGGAAGGTTTTTTACATGTAAAATCAGATTTTTTAGGTAAACACACACAATTATTGGTGAAATTCAATAAAATGCAAATGAAAAGATTGTAACATATGTCAAAAATATATTTTTCACTGGACAAATATAAAAAGTAGTGATAAATATAAATTAACCATTAAGTTAAAACTTTTAATAAAGTGCTGAAAGTAATCAGATATGCCCTAACATATCGGTCAGTGCAAATACAGCATACAGATTTTCTGAACGGATCTGCCGGACAGAAAGATTAAAAGGAGAAAAAAGATGGAAGAAAAGATGTTATACAAAGATGCAAGTCAGCCGGTGGAAGCACGTGTGGAAGATTTACTTTCCAGAATGACATTAGAAGAAAAGGCAGCACAGTTGTGCGGAGATCTGGCAGCATCCTTTATTGTAGATGGTAAATTAAGTCATGAGGCATTAGTGGAAAAATTCAAAGATGGACACGGAAGAATTACCCAATATTCCCTTGTCGGTCTTGTAAGCCCAAAACAGATTGCAGAGATCACCAATCAGCTTCAGGATTTTTTTGTAAATGAAACAAGACTTGGAATTCCGGTAGCATTACAGTCAGAAAATCTGTGTGGATATCCGGGAGCAGGGGGAACACTTTTCCCAGCACAGATCAATGTGGGGGCTACATGGGAACCAGAGCTGGCAGAAGAAATGAGTTCCATCATTGGTCAGGAATCAAGAGCAGTTGGCATCACATCTGCAATGAGTCCGGTAATTGATGTTTCCAGAGATCCGAGATGGGGACGTACATATGAGACTTATGGGGAGGATCAGTATCTGATCAGCCAGATGGGAATCCATTATGTCCGCGGTATGCAAAATCAGGGCGTAAGCTGTATAGCAAAGCATTTTCTGGGATATGCCGAGACACAGGCAGGACTTAATACTGCGACTACAAGATTAAATGACCGCGAATTATATGAAGTATTTGCAACACCTTTTGAAGCCGCAGATAAAGAAGCAGGTCTTGATGCAATGATGGCAAACTATGCAGAGATTGATGGACTGCCGGTAATTGATAATAAGAAAATTGCAAGAGATTTACTTCGTGACACTATGGGATTTGAAGGGATGCTGACATCAGATGGAGCGGCAGTATTAAAAACATACAACTATTTCAAGGTTGCAAACAGTTATATGGAGGCAGGTCTCTTAGCAAAGAAAGCCGGATGTGACACGGAAATCCCAGTTGGTGCGTCCTTTAGGAATCTTCCAAACTATGTGAGAAGTGGAGAGCTAGACGAGGCATTGTTAGATGAATCTGTAAGAAGAATTCTTACAATTAAATTTAAGCGGGGATTATTTGAGAATCCATATTGTGAAATTGAAAAATTGGAAGAAGCAATGCGAAATGAGGAAAAAGAAGAGGTCAGCAAAAAAATTGCACAGGATTCTCTTATACTTCTTAAAAATGATGGTGTTCTTCCAATCAAAAAAGGAACAAAGATTGCTGTGATCGGACCACATGCAGACAGCCTCCGCTATCCGGTAAGCGGATATACTTATCCTGCTTATATCGAGATGATGGATGCCGGAAGAAAGAACAGTGCAGCAGTGACATTCAATGGAATTGCAGATGAACAGGCTAAGGCAGAAAAAGAAAAGGCACCAAAAGGACCATTCGATACACTGTTTGATATGCTGGATGAGGAAGATGTAAAACAGCTGGACGATATGAACGGAGTTTTGAGAACACTTCACACCAGAAGCTTAAAAGAAGTACTTTCAGATAGATTTGAGACAGTTTATGCGCAAGGATGCGATATTATCGGAACATCAGAAGACGGATTTTCAGACGTAGTGAAAGCGGCAAATGAGAGTGATGTTGTTGTCATGGCATTAGGTGGAAACTGCGGATGGGTTAATGTGACAGGCGGTGAGGGAAAAGATCGTCAGTCATTGGAACTTCCGGGTGTTCAGGAGAAATTATTAGAAACGGTTGCTGCAACAGGAAAACCTGTCGTGCTTGTTTTATATGGACCGGGAATTTTTTCTGTGAACTGGGCAGTAGAAAATATCGCAGGAATTGTTCAGGCATGGATGCCGGGACCATTTGCAGGTGAAGCTGTAACAAATGTTCTTGATGGAAGCTTTAATCCTGGAGGTAAGCTGAATGTAACAATTCCTAGAAGTGCCGGACAGATACCGATTTTTTATAATCATAAAAACGGTTCCGGATATGCATCGGGAAGCGATGCTACGAGTGCAGCTATTTTCAGTGGTGGATATACGGATGGATTGGGAACGCCATTATATCCATTTGGCTATGGGTTGAGTTATACAGAGTTTGCATTGGATCATTTCAAAATTGAAAAGACCGAGATTCCGACTGATGGAAAAATCGAAGTTTCCTGCACAGTAAGCAATATAGGTGCTGTTGCCGGAGATGAAGTAGTACAGCTTTATCAGGCATTCCACGGAGCACATGTCGTAAGACCTAATAAACAGCTTGCCGGATTTAAACGAGTTCATTTAAATGCAGGTGAGACAAAGAAGATTACTTTCAATTTGGATACAGCACAGCTTGGATATTATGACGAAGAGATGCAGTTTGTTGTAGAACCGGGACAGCTTGATATTATGGTTGGTACATCTTCAGAAGATCTTCCGTTCAAAGAGACAATTAGTCTGACTGGCGAGAAAATTTGTGTTGCAGGTAAGAGAAGTTATACCTGTGAAGTGGAAGAAAAATAAAATATGAAAAAAGACCAAATAAAAGTGGCGTTACATTAGGACAATTAATGATGTATATGCAGACGATAAGAGCAGACAAAGCAGAATAATTTTATTGGAACAGTAAAAGGCGTGATTTTGGTCACGTCTTTTACTGCTTTTTACAAAAAAATAGGAATAAACCATGCTGATAAAATATCATACATTTTGCTTACAACAATTTGAAAATATGTTATGATAAATACAGTGAACGTACCGGAATATTGAGCCGGTTGAGATAAAATAATAGGAAAAGGATATCAAAGCATGGCAGGGAAAAAGGGAAACAGCTTATTGGAAACAAGAAGACGCAACCGTGTCTTGATCAAAAATATGATATTTCGGATGGAGAATGCGAGAAGGACTGCGATAGCCGAAGAATTAGGATTAACACTTCCGACAATTACAACGAGTGTAAACGAAATGCTTTCGGAGGGGATTTTAGAAGAAATACCCATAACAGATGGAAAACTTGTAAATAACATGGGAAGACGTCCGAATGCAATTGCATTCCGTGCAGAGGCAGCCTATGCAATTGGTGTGGAACTTGGCCCATATGCAACCAGGGCGGTTCTGATGAATTTAAGAGGAGAAGTTTTAGAACAATCAGAATATGAAAGTCCTGCTGAAAATTATGCAGGTATGCTTGAAAAGATAACTAATATCATAAACGAAATGGTGGATAAAGCAAAAGGCAGAAATCTGCTTGGAGTAGGGGTAGGACTACCGGGATTTATTGACAGAGAAAAGGGTGTGATCCGGAGCAATCCAAGAAAAGACTGGATGGGAAAACCATTTGCTACAGATTTAGAGGAGCGGATCCATCTGCCGATACTGATCGATAACAATGTCAGGCTTCGTGCTGTTGGACATGAAATGAGTATGCGTGGACAAAAACCGGATTCATTTGCATATTTTTTTGTTTCAAGAGGTGTTGCGTGTCCATTAATGTTGAAAGATGATGTGGTTTCAGGATATACAGCAGGAGCAGGAGAAATCGGCCATACAGTGATAAGCGTCGGCAAAGAACTTAAATGTGTGGATGATCTTGGCAGCGAAGGAGCAATTTTCAGAAATTGCCAGGAGGCAATGTTAGGAGGCAGGCTTCCGGAACTTAGAGAGCGTGTGCAGAAGGATAGGATACTTCGGATGGATCAAATCCTTGAAGTACAGGAACTGGGAAACCCTGAAGTCAATTCGATTATTGAACAGGCGATTGGTTATCTTGGAATTGCTCTGGCAAATGTTGTGAATTTGATCAATCCTGGTTATGTGGTGGCAGATAGCTGCTTGTTTCAATCAGAAAAGAACAGAAAGCAATTATTAGAATCGGCAAAAAGCAATTTCTTTGGACTCAATGAAGAAGAGGTTCAGATTGAGTTTGCTCCATTTGAAAAATTCCGCGGTGCGAAAGGGGCAGCATATTTTTTGATCCGCGAAAAGTTTTTAAATATTTAGTAGCGGTCACTTAATATAACTAAATATTAGTTAAAAAGTTTAAGTAAATATCAACAAAATAAGTGCCTTATATTTGGAATAATTGTCAATTGATATTTATAAATTTTATCATATAATATAATTATTAAAAGTTTTAACAAAGTGACGGAATTAAAAAGTACTTTTGGTAGGGCAGAAGTACTATTTTAAAACCAATATAATTAAAAGATTTAACAATCTAACGGAGGAGAAAATATGAAAACAAATAATCAGGCTAAGCCAAAAGCATCAGAAGTACATTACTGGTTATACAGTACAGGTAACTTTGCAAACAATATCATCTTTATGATGGTAGGTACCTATATTACATACTTTTATACCAATATTCTTGGAATTTCACCTGCTATGGCAGGACTGGTATTTATGGTAGCAAGACTTGTGGATGCATTTACAGATCCATTAATGGGAATTATCGTTGACAAAACTAATACGAAAATCGGTAAATACAGACCTTGGATTATCGCAGGAGCACCATTCCTTGGAATTATGTTTGTATTACTTTTCACAGCACCGAATTTCTCGATGACAGGAAAAGTGGTATATGCATTTATTACATATATTATTTATTCCCTGGCATGGACAATTGTCCAGATTCCACAGCTTGCACTTCCTGCAATTCTTACAAATGATATTGCAAAAAGAACAAGAATCCAGGCAATCTTCCAGGCATTTGGATCTATTGCATCTTTGGTAGTATCAGCATGGGCATTACCAATCCTTGACAAATTAGGAGGACAGGATAATGCATCTGCATGGTTTAAGTTTACAGTGATCTTTGGTGCTGTCAGTGCAGTGATTTTTATTTTATCAGCAATGTCAGTAAAAAATGTTGATGTATACGATCCGGCAGCAAAAAATGCAAAAACAGAGAAAAAGGGATTTTCTTTAAAAGAAACATTTTCAGTTATTACAAAAAACAAAGCTCTTTTATGTGTACTTATCGCATATGGAACAGATATGTTCGCATTCCAGATCTCCAATTCATTAAGAATGTATTTCTTTAAATATAATATGGGCGGAAGAACAGATCTTATCACATATATCGGATATGCATCTACTTTTGTTGGATTTGCATTAGTAGCATTTATTCAGCCTTTTGTAAAAAAGACAGGAAAAAGAGCAGGAATTATTGGTATTGAGGCACTTGCAATTTTAGTTACTCTTCCAATGCTTGTTACAGGATTAAAGGGTGCATACGCAATATCAGCAGTTATGTTTACATATATTGCGATCACATTTACATGGACTATTAACAATATGTTAAGCCGATCAGCTGTACTTGATTCTGCAAACTATGCACAGATGACACTTGGAATTAATGGAACCGCACTTGTTAATTCTACGTTCACATTTGTCAATAAATGCTGTCAGGCTTTCTCAATGTTCTTTAGTGGAATTATTCTTTCTGCGACAGGATATAATAAGGATGCAGTAGAACAGACACCTGGATGTTTAAAAGCAATTTTGCTGTTATGTACAGTAGGACCGATCATTGCATATGTATTTTCTATTGCTGCAATGTATTTCTATCCATTAACTCGTAAAGGTGAAGTAGAGATGCAGGAAAAACTTGACAAAATGTCTTTCGTAAATTTAGAAGATGATCTGATTCTGTAGTTTCTGTAAATAGTCATCAATAGAAGGAAAGGAATACAAGTTATCCCTTTCCTTCGTTAGATTAAAATAAGAATTATAAAAAATCAAACAAATTATCAGATTGGGAAAGGGTAGAAATATGTTAAACTTAATCATTCACAATCAGTCGGAAGATCAGAAAAAAGCAGTTGATGTGATCGCATCAGAAAATATCAGAATACTTGAAGAAGCAAAAACAGGGGAGAACTGCTATGCAGACAGTCAGGGATGGCTTGACACAGAGGAGTGGGCAGGCGAAGAGAATATAAAACGTCTGGAAGAAATTGCAAAAGAGATTCGTGAAAATGCAGATGCATTTGTTCTGATCGGAGTAGGTGGATCAAATAACGCAGCACGTTCCGTGATCGAAGCCTTAAGGAAGGATGATGCACCGGAAATTATCTATGCCGGAAATACGCTCTCTCCGGATGCAATGAACCGCATGATGAAGAGATTAGAGGGAAAATCCATTTATATTGACTGTATTGCAAAGAATTTCGAAACATTAGAGCCGGGTTCCTCTTTCCGTATTTTAAGAAAATATATGGAAAAAACATATGGTGAGGAAGCAGGAAAAAGAATCATTGCTACCGGTACCGTGGGAAGTTCCCTGGAAACACTCTGCACAAAATATGGATACACATTTTTAGAATTTCCACTGAATGTCGGAGGCCGTTACACAGCAATGACAAATGTTGGACTGCTTCCAATGGCAGTAGCCGGAATTGATATCAGCGAACTTGTAAAGGGAGCAAGGGATATGCAGATCCGTGTACATGAAGAGAGTGCCGAAAAGAATATTGCATATCAGTATGCATGTCTTAGAAATCTCTACTATAAAGAAGGATACCGTGTGGAGATGCTTTCAAGTTTTGAGCCTCAGTTCCGTTTCTTCTATAAATGGTGGATCCAGCTTTTTGCAGAAAGTGAAGGAAAAGATAATAAAGGAGTCTTTCCGGTGGCAGGAGAATTTTCGGAGGAACTGCATTCAGTAGGACAGTTTATCCAGGATGGTTCTCCGATTATGTTTGAGACATTTTTGGATGTAAAGAAGCAGAATGCATCTTTGATCGTAGAACCGGATGAAAAGGAAGATTATTTTGATTATCTGGATGGAAAAGATTTCTGGGAGATCAACAAAGCCGCATATCATGCAACTGTGGCAGCACATAGCAAAAAACTCCCTTGTCTTACGATAGAAGTGGATGAATTGGATGCTTATCATTTCGGACAGTTATTTTATTTCTTCCAGTTCGCATGCTATTTGTCCTGCAAGATCATGGGTGTAAATCCATTTGACCAGCCGGGAGTAGAGGCTTATAAAAAGTGGATGTTTGAGGCACTTGGAAAATAAAAACTATGTTTAATCAGATCATGAAATATGGAACACAAAAAGCTTCGGACTTGTAATGAACGTCCGAAGTTTTTTGTGATAAAATATTGGTGAAACATCACAAACGTTTGCGTAAATGCCACGCAAAATTTGTGACGGATGTGTTATAATGTAAACAGCGTAAGAAGTGTCGGAATTTTATAATTTCAGCAACACAGTTTCTGTTTGCAGTCAACCAAAATAGCAGACAAATACTTCAAATCAGGAGGAGAAAACTATGGGAGAGAATATACTGATCGTACATGGTGGTGGTCCGACATCTGTGATCAACGCATCACTGTACGGTGCAGTAAAGGAAGCAAAAAAGTATAAAGAGATCGAACATATCTATGCCGCTAAGAATGGTACAGGCGGGCTGATGAGAGAAGAACTGATCGAGCTTGAAAATGTTCCGGATGAGAAATTGGAACTTTTACTGAATACGCCGGGAAGTGCGATCGGAACATCCAGAGATCAGATTGAGCAGGCAGAATACGACAGAATGATCGAAGTACTTTTAAAGAAGAATATTAAATACGTACTTTTCAATGGTGGCAACGGAAGTATGGATACCTGCGGAAAGCTTTATAAGAACTGTCAGGCAAGAGGATTAGATATCAGAGTAATGGGCATTCCGAAGACTCATGATAATGACATTGCGATCACAGACCACAGTCCTGGATACGGAAGCATTGCAAGATATATGGCACAGAGTGTGAAGGAAGTGGCAGCAGATGTCAAAGGACTTCCAATCCACGTAGTTGTTGTAGAGGCATTGGGACGAAATGCAGGATGGACTACAGCAGCAAGTGCATTGGCAGACGATGGAGATGGTGTTGGTCCGGATCTTATTTATCTTCCAGAGCGTCCGTTTGATGAGGAGAAATTCCTTGATGACGTGAAGAAGCTTCTTGAGAAGAAGAGCGGAATCGTAGTAGTTGCAAGTGAAGGTTTAAGAGATAAAGACGGAAAGCCAATTGTTGAGCCAATCTTCCAGGTTGGACGTGCAACTTATTTTGGTGATGTCAGCCAGCACCTTGCTAATCTTGTTATTAAGAAGCTCGGATACAAAGCAAGAGGTGAGAAACCGGGTCTGGTAGGCCGTGCAGCCGCACATGAACAGAGTCCTGTTGACCGTGAAGAAGCAGTGTTTGCAGGAAAGATGGCCTGCGAAGCGATCATGAATGGTGAATCCGGAAAGATGGTAGCATTTGAGCGTGTTTCTACAGAACCATATGTGATGAAACCATTTTTAGTAGATATCGATAAAGTCATGATGTATGAGAGAACCATGCCGGATGAATTTATTAATGAAGAGGGCAATGGTGTAACGGAAGCGTTCAAGGAATGGTGTAAACCATTGATCGGTGGTGAACTGCCTAAGATGATTTCTTTTAACTAATAACATATATCAATAGTAAGCAAAACAAGGAGGCTAAATCCTCTGCTCCTGCAAGGGCAGTCGCATTTTGCTTCGCAAAACAAGGAGGATTATTATGTTAGTACCAATGAGAGCAATTTTGGATGCAGCAGATAAGAATGGTTATGCACAGGGTGCATTTAATGTAAATGCTGTATGCCAGGTAAAAGCAGCTGTAGATGTTCATCAGATTTTAAGAAGCCCTGCGATCATTCAGGGAGCTGATCTTGCAAATGGATTTATGGGTGGACGTACAGATTTCGCTAATTCTACATTAGAGGATAAGAAAGCAGGAGCTAAGAATATCGGAGCAGCAGTAAAGAAATATGCGGCAGACAGTGATATTCCGGTTGCACTTCATTTAGATCACGGTAAGAATTTCGATTCCTGTATCGCTGCGATCGAAGGCGGATATACAAGTGTCATGATCGACGGAAGCTCTCTTCCATTCGATGAGAACGTAGAACTGACACGTGAAGTTGTAAAATACGCTCATGAGAGAGGTGTTACAGTAGAAGGTGAGCTTGGTGTGTTAGCAGGTGTTGAAGATCATGTATTCGCAGCAACAAGTACTTACACAAATCCATTAAGTGCAATTGATTTCTTCAAGAAAACAGGTGTTGATGCATTAGCGATCAGCTATGGTACCATGCACGGTGCAAACAAAGGCAAGAATGCAGTGATCCGTAAGGAAATTGCAATCGCGATCAAGGAATGTATGTTACATGAAGGAATTGAGGGATATCTTGTAAGCCATGGTTCTTCTACTGTTCCACAGTATATTGTAGAAGAGATCAATGCCCTTGGAGGAGAGATCACAAATGCATACGGAATCGATGTAGACCAGCTTGTAGAAGTAAGCCACTGCGGCATTAATAAGATCAATGTTGATACAGATCTTCGTCTGGCAGTTACAAGAAATATGAAAGAGCTTTTTGCAAAAGATGCTGCTCTTAGAAACAGTGCATCTGTAGGTCAGATCTATGAATTATTAGAGACAAAGAAATCAGCATTTGATCCTCGTGCATTCATCACACCGATCATGGATACAATTATGTACGGAAATGTTCCGGATGATGATGTTGCAAGAATCTGTACATGCATTGAAGATGGTGTAAAAGAAGCAATCGCACCATTACTTGTGAAGTTTGGAAGCTACGGAAAAGCACCGAAGGTAGAACGCGTTACAATCGACGAGATGGCAGAACGTTACAGAAAAGCAGGAATCTAAGAAAGAGTAAGTTGATCATAATGGATGCCGGAGATACAGCGGGTGCTTCCGGTATCCATACCAGATAGAGAGGAAAATCCATGAAACATATTTATCTGAATTTAAAAAGATTTGATGTTCCAACAGAATTTGGTGGAGTAAACCGTATTGCACCGGTTGCTGAGTGGGCAGAGTATATTGTAAAGAATACACAGGACGAACTGAAAAAATATGATCGTTCAGAAGTAGAATTTGCAATGTATTTTCCGGAGGTTCACCTTTTAAATGCAGCAAAAGCAAAAACAGAGGACAGCCCGATCAAGGTTGGATGCCAGAGTGTTTACAGAGCAGACACTGCAGTAGGTGGCAATTTTGGTGCATTTACAACAAACAGACCGGCATCTGCAATGGTTGCGGCAGGATGTGAGACAACAATCATCGGACATTGTGAAGAACGTAACGATAAGGCCGGAATTCTTGCAGAAGCAGGAGTGACAGATACAGATGCAGTGAATCGTCTGTTAAATCAGGAGATCAAATGTGCCATTGAAAGAGGAATGACAGTTCTTTATTGTATCGGAGAAAAGAGTGAAGAGCAGGATCAGTGGCAGGAAGTATTAGGCAAACAGCTTGAGATCGGATTAAAAGATGTTGACAAATCTAAAGTCGTGATCGCTTATGAGCCAATCTGGTCAATCGGACCTGGTAAAACACCGGCAGGAAAAGACTACATCACTAAGATCGCACGTTTTGTAAAAGAACAGACTGGTGGTATGGATATTGTATACGGTGGTGGATTAAAGCAGGATAATGCAGCAATGCTCGCTTCTATCGATGAAATCGACGGAGGACTGATCGCACTTACAAGATTCCAGGGTGAGATCGGATATTATCCGGAAGAATACCTTGAGATCATCCGTCTTTATATGGGTAAATAACCCAAGAATTCGAACAAGACAGAGAACACAAATATGAATCCGGGAAACAGAGAAGAATAAGGTTTCCCGGATTACAGTAAATTATACTATGAATGAAAAGGAGAACAAATATATGAAGATCGATTTCGAATATGGACAGGGAACTATGACAGCTGAATTGCCAGATAATACTGATATTTTTATCCCTGGTGAAACAGTAAAAGATCCGGATTATATTCCAGAGGATAAATTAGAAGAAGCTTATTTAGAGAGTCTTGCTCATCCAATCGGAATGCCAACTTTAACAGAGCTTGCTCATAAGGGTAGCACTGTTACATTTATCGTTCCAGACCGTGTTAAAGGTGGAGAACAGGCAACTAGCCATAGAAAATTAAGTATCAAATACATCTTAAGAGAACTTTATGCGGCAGGTGTTGAGAAGAAAGATATTCTGTTCATTATTTCCAATGGTTTACATCCAAGAAGTAAAGAATCTGACGCAAAGGCAATTTTCGGTGAGGAATTATTCGACGAATTCTGGCATACAGGTCAGATCATCAGCCATGACAGTGAAGATCAGGAGCATATGGTATATCTTGGAACAACTCACAGAGGTGATCCGGTATACATGAACAAATATGTATTTGACTGTGATATTCCAATTCTGATCGGTCATGTACAAGGAAATCCATATGGTGGATATTCGGGCGGATACAAACACAGTGCAACAGGTATCACAAACTGGAGATGTATTGCAAGCCATCATGTACCTTCTGTTATGCACAGAGACGACTTTACACCGGTTAATGGCGGAAGCTTAATGCGTGATAAATTCAATGAGATCAGTATGCATATGGAAGAGAAGATGGGACATCCATTCTTCTGTTGTGATGCTGTACTTGATACATGTTCAAGACAGATTGCAATTTATTCCGGATATGCAAAAGAGATGATGCCGATCAGCTGGAAACTTGCAGATAAGAGAACTTATGTACACTGGGCAGAGAAGAAGTACGATGTACTTGTATTTGGTATGCCACAGAAATTCCACTATGGTGATGGAATGGGAACAAACCCGATCATGATGATGCAGGCATTAAGTGCACAGGTATTAAGATTTAAACGTGTTATGAGTGACAACTGTGTAATTATCTGCTCTTCTATCTGTAACGGATACTTCCATGATGAATTATGGCCATATTTAAGAGAACAGTATGAATTATTCCAGCATGATCATATGAATACATTGCCGGATATCAACCGTTACGGCGAGTACTTCGCAACAAATGAAGAATATATCCGTAAATACCGTTTCACAAATGCATTCCATCCATTCCACGGATTCTCTATGATGTCCTGTGGACATATCGCCGAGATGAATACAAGTGCAATCTATATTGTTGGTGCTGAGGAACCGGGATATGCAAGAGGAATGGGTCTTAAGACAAGAGCTACATTTGAAGAAGCTTTAGCAGATGCTGAGAAGAAATTTGTTGGAAGCAACCCGAACATCTTAGCGCTTCCTATGACATTCAAGAAAGCAGCTGTTCATCTTTGCATGAAGAATCCGGAAGATGACTGCATGGATGAATACGGACATCGTCATAACAATGGCGGATGTGGATGCTGCTAATCACTATGCAAAATTCATGACAATTCTTTTATGGGAGTGTAGTGAAATTCCTTTATAAAAAATATACCCTAATCAAAGAAAAACGAGTTGTTTTTACAACTCGTTTTTCTTTGAACGGAATATCATAAAGGACAGGAATAAATTTCTGGAGGAATATTTGTGCAAAATACAAACAAAAAATTATTTGAAGAAACTCCGGTTCCACAGGCAGTTCAGACAATGATGATTCCAACGATTATAGGTGCACTTGTAACGGTGCTGTATAGTCTGGCAGATACTCTGTTTGTCGGAATGATGAATGATCAAATCCAGAATGCGGCAGTTGCATTGGCAGCACCGGCACTTCTGGCATTTAACGCTGTGATCAATCTGTTTGGAATCGGTTCATCAAGTATGATGAGCAGGGCACTTGGAAGAGGAGATTTAAAGACAGTATGCGCAAGTGCATCTTTGGGTTTTTATGGAACAGTTGTGAGTGGAGCTCTATTGTCTGCACTCTGTTATATTTTTATGCAGCCGTTTGTAGTTCTTCTTGGAGGAGATATAAATACAGCGGCAGCAACAACCGCATATATGAACTGGGCAGTTGTATGTGGTGCGATACCAACAATTTTAAATGTCGTCATGGGATATATGGTCAGAGCAGAAGGCGCATCCTTGCATGCGAGTATCGGAACTATGAGCGGATGTATTCTAAATATGATTCTTGATCCGTTTTTCATCCTCCCATGGGGATTGGGCATGGGTGCAGCAGGTGCAGGTCTGGCAACTTTTTTATCAAACTGTTTTGCATGCTGTTACTTTTTTGTCCTTCTTATGGTAAGAAAAAAGAAAACAAACATAAATCTGAATCCAAAGTATCTGTCGTTGACAAAAGAGATTGTTTTTGGTGTAATGGAAGTTGGAATACCGGCAGCGATTCAAAATCTTTTAAATGTAACAGGAATGACCATTTTAAACAATTTTGTTGCTGGATATGGTTCTTCTGCGGTAGCAGCAGTCGGCATTGCACAAAAAGTGTATATGGTTCCAATTCAGGTTGCACTTGGAGGAACGCAGGGAGTAATGCCGTTAGTGGGATACTCTTATGCAAGCAAAAATAAACAGCGTTTTGAGGAAACAATTCAAACAGTTATGAAACTTCTGGTGCCGTGTATGGTTCTTATTATGATATTATGTTGGATTTTTGCACCATCCCTGATCAGACTGTTTATGAAAAATGAAGAGGTTATTACATACGGTGCAATGTTTTTGCGAGGTTTCTGCATGTGTATGCCATTTATGCTGGTCGACTTTCTGGCAGTCAGTGTATTTGAAAGTGTTGGAATGGGAAAAACAGCACTTGTTTTTGCAATCCTGCGAAAGATTGTCTTTGAGATACCTGCGATCGTGATCCTGAATAAAATTTTCCAGGCATCAGGAATAACCTATGCAGGTTTTGTTTCAGAGTTTATTTTATCAATTTTTGCAGTGATCTTACTTAGAAGAATTGCAGATGGGTTTGAAAGGAGAAATGAGAAATGATTTATCTTATATTTTTAGTTGTATGCTTTGGTGCATCCATTGTTGGTGCAATCTGTGGTATCGGTGGTGGAGTGATCATCAAACCGGTACTTGATTCTTTTGGAGTGCTGGATGTAACAGCTATCAGCTTTTTGTCAGGATGTACGGTATTGTCTATGACAACATATTCTGTTTTGAAAAACAAAATCAGTGGAGAATCACATGTTTCCATGAAAACCGGTTTACCGCTTGCAATAGGGGCAGCGGTTGGTGGTCTGATCGGGAAATGGCTGTTTTCTTATGTGAAATCTTTGAGCAGTGATCCAAACAAGGTAGGAGCAGTTCAGGCACTGTGTCTTTTGATCGTAACACTTGGAACACTTATTTATACGGTTTATAAGGCGAAAATTAAGACTTATAAAGTAGAAAATGCAATTGTGTGTGTTCTTATTGGTGTATTTCTTGGAATTATGTCTTCTTTCCTTGGAATTGGTGGCGGACCTATTAACCTTGTAGTGTTATTTTTCTTTTTCTCTATGTCAACAAAAATTGCAGCAGAAAATTCTCTGTACATTATTTTCTTCTCGCAGATTGCAAGCATTGCTTCAACAATCGTTTCAGGAAGTGTACCGGATTTCCAGATAGGAGTATTGATCCTTATGGTTGCAGGTGGTATCGCCGGAGGAATCTGTGGACGTGCGATCAATAAGAAAATTGATGAGAAGACAGTTGACAAGCTGTTTATCGCACTTATGGTCTTGATGATCGCAATCAATATTTATAACATTTTTAAATTTATGTAAGAATAAAAAGAGGAAAAGCATATGCCGCCAATCAGTGTACTGATGAAACCATCTTCCGGGATGTGTAATATGAAATGTGATTATTGCTTCTATTGTGATGAAACACAGAAAAGGATTCAGGAATCTTATGGATTTATGTCAGAACAGACCTTAAAAAATGTGATCCGCAAGACGATGCTTTGTGCAGAGGGAGCGGTCAGTTATGCGTTTCAGGGTGGAGAACCGACGCTTCGCGGAATTGATTTTTTTGAAAAAGTGGTAGAATTTGAAAAGCAGTATAATAAACATGGTATCCGCGTGAATAATGCACTTCAGACAAATGGATATCTGATCAATGAGGCATGGTGCGAGTTTTTTCAAAAGAATCACTTTCTGATAGGACTTTCTGTTGATGGAACGAAAGAAATCCATGATAGCTACCGCCACACCAAAGATGGAAAACCAACTTTTGATCGCATACGTCATGCAGCAGAACTGATGAGTCATTATGGCGTGGAATACAATATCCTAACTGTTGTGAATCAGAAAGTGGCATCCAATATTACAGAAATTTATGAGTTCTATAAAAAACAAGGATGGAATTACCAGCAGTATATTGCATGTCTGGATCCGCTCGAAGAGGCACATGGCGAGAATGAGTATGCATTAAAGCCGGAGCAGTACGGAAAATTTCTGATCGAACTTTTCAATCTCTGGTATGCTGACTGGAAATTGGGAAAGCAGCCATATATCCGCCAGTTCGAGAATTACATTGGAATTTTGTTAGGATATCTGCCTGAAGCCTGTGACCAGAGAGGAACATGCGGAGTCCAGAATGTCGTGGAGGCAGATGGAAGTGTTTATCCATGTGATTTTTATATGCTGGATGATTATAAATTAGGGAATTTTAATGAGAATCGACTGGATGAAATTGATACGAAAAGAACAGAAATCGGATTTGTAGAGCGTTCACTGTTGCTTGATGAGGAATGCAAGGTCTGTGAATATTTTCATATCTGTCATGGGGGCTGCCAGAGAAACCGTGATCTTAATGAACTGACAGGAAAATACCAGAATTATTTCTGCGAGAGTTATAAGATGTTCTTTGCAGCCTGTCTGCCACGGATGAAGGAAACGGTAAAGACACTGGAAAAGAGATAGAGGAAGTGAAAGAGAGTGAATGACTTTAAGAATCAGAGCAGTCACTGGAAGGTACTGTGAAGGCTGCACTTGCACAGATTGAGGAAAAAGCATACGATGCCGAATTGACCGCAAGAGGAATCACATCAGAGAACATCAGACATTATGGTTTTGCATTTGAGGGAAAGAAAGTCTTGATTGGATAAAACTTTGTAAGTATTTCATAAAATTTACCATCAAATTATAGAACAATCAAAATGATAATAATAGTATAATGAGAATGCAAAGGAAGGATAGCAGGAGGAGATTGACATATGGCAGAAATTTTCGCATCGAAAACAGCAGAGATTGAAGAAAGAGAAGTGCTACATGCTGATATTTCCAGAAAACTTGCAGGGGAATGTATGGTACTTCTGGAAAACGATGGAGCTTTACCAATTCATACAAAAAAAGTGGCGCTTTTCGGAAATGGAGCGCGTGCGACGATCAAAGGCGGTACGGGATCAGGAGATGTAAACACAAGAAATAATGTGAACATTGAACAGGGATTTCAAAATGACGGAATTGAGGTTACGACAACTGCATGGTTAGACAGACAGGAGCAGAATACCAGCGCTGCGAAAGCAGCTTATGTGCAGTGGATGAAGGAGGAAGCAGCGAGAAAACAGACATCTGAACTTGCAGTAATGTTTGACCACCCTTACAAAGAACCGGACTGCGAGATTATCACGATCAATGACATTGATGTGTCAGAGACAGATACCGCAGTATATGTGATTGCCAGAAATTCCGGGGAAGGAGCAGACCGGTTTGATGAGGAAGGGGATTACAGATTATATCCACACGAAAGAGGAAACATTCATCTGCTTGCTGAGGTATATGATAAACTGATTGTTGTATTAAATATTGGCGGAGTTATGGATCTTTCGGAAATGAGATCAATAGCGGGAGTCAATGCAATTCTCCTGATGACTCAGCTTGGAAATCTTGGTGGAGATGCACTTCTGGATGTGTTGACCGGAAAAGTAAATCCATCAGGAAAGACAACAGATACATGGGCAGAAAATTATATGGATTATCCATCTTCCGCAAAATTCAGTCATAATGAGAGTGTACATGATGAAATGTACGAAGATGGTATCTATGTTGGATATCGTTATTTTGACAGCTTTGGTGTGAAACCACTGTACTGTTTCGGATATGGAAAATCTTATACTGATTTTGAGATAAAAGCTGGAAAGATAAGTGTGGAAGGGAATGAAATTCAGATTCCTGTAACTGTAAAAAATACAGGAAAAATTTATGCCGGAAAAGAGGTTGTTCAGGTATATTATAGTGCAGCCGGCGGAGTAATGGAAAAGCCATATCAGGAGCTGGCAGTGTACCAAAAAACAAAATTGCTGGCACCGGGTGAAACAGAAGAGATTGTCTTAAAGTATCAGGCAGAACAGATGGCGTCTTATTCAGAAAAAGAAGCAGCATGGATATTGGAAAAAGGTGACTATATTATCCGGGTTGGAAATAGCTCGGCTTCTACAAAAGTTGCAGGAGTTATAGAAGTCTGTGAAGATATACAAACATTAAAGGCAAAAAATTTGTTTGCACTGGATGTCGCACTGAATGAGATTCATCCGGATGCTGTAAAATTGGAAGAAAAGAAAAAAGAAGCCGCCAGTTATCAGGCAGAAAAAATAATCTTTGACACAACAGCTATTGCACAAAAAACGGTTGTTTATCAGGGAATGCGGAAGGAATACCATACAGATAAGACAGATAAAATTACCATGCAGGATCTTCTTTCAGAAAAAGCAACAGTAGAAGAATTAGTGGCGCAGCTTTCAACGGAAGAACTTGCAGAATTTTGTGTGGGTACTTTGCGTGCTGACGGAGGGGAAGTTGTTGGAAATGCATCTTACACTGTACCTGGAGCAGCAGGAGACACCTCTTCTGTATGCAAAGAATCAAGAGGAATCAAGAATATGATACTTGCAGATGGTCCTGCCGGACTTCGCTTGCAGCCACATTTTAAGACGAAAAAGGATGGAACACTTCTTCCAGGTGGAGAGGTGATGGGGGATGCATACACACCATTTAATCCAAATATCGATGAGAAGGAAGTGGATAATTATTATCAGTATTGTACTGCAATTCCAATTGGCTGGGCACTGGCACAGTCATGGAACACAGAACTTGTAGAAAAGGCTGGAGATATGGTTGGTTCAGAAATGGAACAATTTCATGTAGATCTGTGGCTTGCACCAGCGTTAAATATTCACAGAAATCCGCTTTGCGGACGTAACTTTGAATATTATTCCGAAGACCCATATGTTTCCGGTAAAATTGCGGCAGCAATGACAAAAGGAGTACAGAAGCACAGGGGCAAGGGAACAACGATCAAGCATTTTGCGGTGAATAATCAGGAAGATAACCGTTACTTTGTCAATGCACATGTAAGTGAGCGGGCACTTCGTGAAATTTATCTGAAGGGATTTGAAATTGCAGTGCGTGAAGCACAGCCATTATCCATCATGACTTCGTACAACCTGTTAAACGGTATCCATACAGCAAACAGCCATGATCTGATCCAGGGAATGGCAAGAGACGAATGGGGATTTAAAGGAGTAGTGATGACCGACTGGTTCACCTCACAGGATATGCCGATGATTACCGGAAAATTCAAACCAGCTTATCCAATCTCAGCATCTACCGGCTGTATTTATGCAGGCAATGACATCCAGATGCCAGGATGCCAGAAAAATGTCGATGATATTGTAGAAGCGGTTAAAACGGGAAAAGAGATTGATGGATATAAAATCACGAAAGCAGATTTACAGTTTAATGCGGCAAATGTAATCAGAGTTGTTGCCAGGACAATGTAAGGAAAAGCAAATACACATTTTTATGGATAAAACTCTCCGGAAAGACAGATAATATAAAACTGTTTTTCCGGAAGAATCTGTGAAATAAGTTGAAATATACATAGAATATGTTACAATAATACCACTCAATGAGTGGTATTATTTTTAGGGGGAATTATGGGAGAACAATATACGATAGCAGAAAGAATGAAACAATTGAGAAATATCACCGGATTTAACAGAGCAGAGTTTGCGAGACAGCAGGGAATTCCATTGCGGACTATAGAGGAGTGGGAAGCTGGAAGAAGAAAAATGCCGGAATATGTATTGCGTCTTTTAGCTTATAAAATACAGTTAGAGAGCAGTAAGAAAGATCAGAGAATTCATATTATTCAGGATGAAAATAATAAAAGCATTGTGTTGATAAATGATATAAGATTTAAATCAAGGCGAAACATTGACTGGAATGAAATTGAGGAATATTTAAAGGAGTATATTGGAAACACATATGAGATTCTGGAAACATGCGAAAAAATCTATATTGGTAACGATTTTCCGGATGAATTTTGCCATTCCAAAGATAAAATCAGGTTGAAGGGGGCTAATGAAAAAGCGAAAGCAAAGAAAGGCTGGTATCGTTATGATACAAGATTTGGCATACCAAAATATGATGAAAATGGAGAACTTGAAGGATATCATATATATTCTGCAAAAATGCTTGTAAGAAGAGATGAGGATGGAAAATTATATTTATATGATTTTGTGCGCACAAAAAAAGAAACGAGCAGCCCGCTTAGGCAATGAGCCATACGGTTGTAAACTTCGTTTCTTCATAAAGACTATATGCGAATTTAGGTAAAATGTCAATCACTTTTTCCATTCAGCTGAGAAACTTTTTCAAAGCAAACTCATGAGAAAAAATTTGCCTTGGAGACATTGACATAAAATTATCAATGCGATATATTGGGTATGATAAATGTTGACATGGAAACAAAACGAGGTGGAGCTATGAAAGAACAACAACGTTTGTTACAGGAAATCGCTCTTATGTTAGAGCATCAGGATATGCTTTCAAAATTGACAGAAAGCCAGTGTCTCGATGAGTATGGTTATTCGGAGACACATTGTATTGATAATATTGGACGTCTGGAACTGCCAAATGTCACCAAAATTGCAGAACAGATGCAGATGACACGTGGTGCGATCAGCAAGATGACGAAAAAACTTCTTGCAAAAGGTCTGATCGAAAAATACACGTTGGAGACAAATAAAAAAGAAGTATATTTTAAATTGACTGAGCGCGGCAAGGTTCTTTTTAAGGAACATGAAAAACGTCATAAGCAGTGGGAGAAGCGTGACATGCAGTTTTTGTCCCGCTATTCCAAAGAGGAAACGGATACGATCTTGAAGTTCATGCAGGAATTTAATGTTTATCTGGATGAACAGATCGAGCAATATATCACAGACAGCAGGGAAAGTACTGAATCCAGATAGCAGCAGGATAAGACTATAGGAAAATACATGGCGAAAGGCGGCAGAATTTATGGAAAAGAAACCATTTGTAACAAAGGAACAGTTAGATGAGATCGTGAAAAAATACCCGACACCATTTCATTTATATGATGAAAAGGGAATCCGTGAGAATGCGGAAGCAGTGAAAGAGGCGTTTGCATGGAATCCGGGCTTCCGCGAATATTTTGCGGTAAAGGCAACTCCAAATCCATTTATTTTAAACATTTTAAAAGAGTACGACTGCGGATGCGACTGTTCTTCTTTAACCGAGCTGATGTTAGCAGATTCCCAGGGATTTGACGGACAGCATATCATGTTTTCCTCCAACGATACACCTGCGGAAGAATTTGCTTTTGCGGATGAACTTGGTGCCATCATTAATCTGGATGATTTTACACACATTGACTTTTTAGAGCAGACGATCGGACATATCCCGGAGACCATCAGCTGCCGTTACAATCCGGGCGGTGTATTTAAAATGAGCAATGGGATCATGGATAACCCGGGAGATGCAAAATACGGATTTACCCATGAACAGATCATTGAAGGATTTAAAATTTTAAAAGAAAAAGGTGCAAAATACTTTGGTATCCATGCATTTTTAGCGAGCAATACCGTTACGAATGAATACTATCCAAAGCTGGCGCGTCAGCTGTTTGAACTTGTGGTGGAACTTCGGGACAAGACAGGCTGCGATATTAAATTTATCAACCTTTCCGGTGGTGTGGGAATCCCTTACCGCCCGGATCAGACGCCAAATGATATCCGTGTGATCGGAGAGGGTGTCAGAGAAGCGTTTGAGGAAATCTTAGTTCCGGCGGGACTTGGCGATATTTCCATTTATTCGGAAATGGGACGTTTCATGTTAGGACCTTATGGCTGTCTTGTGACAAAAGCGATCCATGAGAAACACACTTACAAAGAGTACATTGGTGTGGATGCCTGCGCTGCAAATCTTATGCGCCCGGCAATTTATGGTGCATATCATCATATCACGGTCATGGGAAAAGAAAATGAACCGTGCGATCACAAATACGACGTGACAGGTTCTCTTTGTGAAAACTGTGACAAATTTGCGATTGACCGCATGCTTCCGAAGATTGATATGGGTGATCTGCTCGTGATCCATGACACAGGAGCACACGGATTTTCCATGGGTTACAATTATAACGGCAGACTCCGCTCCGCAGAAATCCTGCTAAAAGAAGATGGCTCCACACAGCTCATCCGTCGTGCAGAGACACCGGATGATTATTTTGCAACATTTGACTGTTTCGATATTTTGAAAAATATGAAGCATCCGGAAAAATAGAAGATTTACGAACTGCCTTACAGGATAAAAAAATTGAAAGGTCGAAAACTTGTGTATCGATAAAACTTTATTTGATCATACAAAAAATAAAATTGTAGGAAGCCAGAGAATGCGGCAGGGAATCGGTACATTATCCGAAAAAACAGTGCATGCAGTCATGAAGAATTATTATGCACCGGACACGGATATGCATGAGATTCCGATTGAAAATTTTGTGGCAGACATCTACACCGGGCAGGAGATCATCGAGATCCAGACAAGGGCATTTAATAAAATGCGGCGGAAGCTTGACGCTTTTCTGCCACTATATCCGGTCACGATCGTTTATCCAATTCCCCATATCAAGTGGCTGTCGTGGATTGACGAGGAAACCGGGGAGACTTCACCGAAACGCAAGTCACCAAAGACCGGAAATCCCTATATGGCATTTATTGAGCTCTATAAGATTCGCCCTTATTTATCAAATCCAAATCTGCATTTAAAACTGGCGCTGCTTGATATGGAGGAGTACCGCCTTTTAAATGGGTGGAGCAGAGATAAGAAAAAGGGAAGTGAGCGGTACGACCGCATTCCGGTAAAGTTTGCAGAGGAAGTCTGTATCGACCGAAGGGAAGATTACATGCAGTTTGTTCCATATGATTTGCCGGAACAATTTACTGCAAAAGATTTTGCAAAGCACGCCAAAATCCCGGTGCGGCTTGCGCAGACCGTTCTTCTGATCTTAACAGACCTTGAAATCGTCGTTCGGGTTGGAAAACAAGGCAAGAGTTATCTGTATGAAGTAAATGAATAAAAAACTGCTTAGGCAAAACGGAGTCATCCGTTTTGCCTAAGCAGTTTTTTATTGTTTTAGTAACTCTGTAATATTGATAGTCAAATTGTCATAAATACATACCGCAATGTCATCGTCAAAACTGTATTGATCATTTAATTCTTCTTTTTCTAAAGCATAGACATTCACTGTTCTCGTAAGAGGATTTACAATCCAGTATTCACGCACACCAGCAGAGCGATATTTGAATAATTTCACACCGTAATCCGTGCGTTTGGTACTTGGAGATGCAATTTCAATGATCCAGTCCGGTGCACCGACACATCCGCGGTCATCCAGCTTGGATTTGTCACAAATAACACTGATATCCGGTTCCACATAAGTTTTGTCATCCGCGTTTAGAAAAACGGCAAATGGGGCTGGAAAAACTTTGCAGGCACCGTTGTTTTTTTTGATATAATCAGTAATCTTATAGTGAAGTTCTGAAACGAGTTCCTGATGAAGCCGGTTTGGTGGTGCCATATCATAAACAACACCATCAATCAGTTCCGCTCTCTGCCCTTCCGGAAGAGAGAATATATAATCTGTTGTGTAAGAAGATTCTTTTGGTAATGGCATAGTGTGTACCTCCTGAATTTATGACTATATTATAACATCTAATGTGTTTTATTGAAACAATAGAATGCACGCTCCGCGAACATTCTATTGTTTCAATAAAAAGAAAACCTTGAGATAACTATTCTCAAGGCTTTTCAATAAATGTATCAATGCAGGAGATGGGACTTGAACATTACCCCAATAGCGCAAAGCCAGAAAAATAAAGGATTTGAGGCGTCGACATTGTTAGGTCTCACCCTAAGTCTCACCATCTTTTTATAATCTGCATCAGAAAATGAAAATCTTTAATCAATAGTCTTAATATAATCAAGCCAGAAAGATATGTCAATATATTTGTAATTCTGCCGGAGAGATTTAAGTAATGCATTCAATATCCACGGAATGGCACACAACAAGTAAGGTTCTTGGTGTACAAGCATAAAATTTGCAAAGTAAAAAGATTACGAAGTGAGAGCGGGTATGTGTCCTGCTCTTATTTTTTTGAAAGAGACGGAATCGAGAGAGATGACATTTTTAGAAAGAACTACTATGTAAACAACTACTAGTGAAAGAACTACTAGTAGTTAAACTACTACGTTATTACTTTATATAGTAAGTAATGTTTTCTATATCCTCGGAATGGCACACAGGGTTCACTATGCCACGCGCATTGATTGGACACCAAGAAAATTGCATTCCAATGCTGTATTCTGGCACAGTTTGGCGCCTGAATGATTAGAACCCCCGTACTCTGTTCCCATATCCCTTAAAACCCAGTATGTTCCCACAGATCTGCGCCCTCTATGTAGTTCTCGGTAATGCGGATCCTATAGCATTTGCATACTCATACTCTGAATCCGGGTGTTTAGATACCGGTTCGCCTGCATACGGTTCAATCGATATCGTTTCAGTCGGTACACTTCTATCCGCATCCGTTTTCTGGACATCCATTCCCGACAGTACCCATTTATCTGATATTAAAACATTGGTATGCGCACATCCGATATCAGCTTATTGGTATGCAATATGTCCCGGTATCGTTCATCCGATATCAGCTTATTGGTATGCGGAATGTCTCGCTATCTGTTATGGGGTATCGCCTTATAGGTATGCAGTATGTCTCGGTATTGATTATGAGATATCGCCTTATAGGTATGCAGAATACCTCGGTATCGATCATCAGATAACACCTTACAGGTATGCAGTATATTCCGATATCGTTCACCACATACCGCCTTAGTGATATGCAGTATATTTCGGCAACGTTTATCATGTATCACCTTACTGGTATGTAAATTCTTGTATCAACAAACGGCTTCCGATAGCTGCATACCATCTAGCTGATACGCACACCCGTTGCCAGAAGATACCGGCTAGGTGATATGCTTGTTGTGCATCCGAGAAGAGGGATATCAGGAAAGGGGTATCAATTGAAAGGGAGCAGAAGTGTTGGATACCGACTAGGTGATACGTTTATTGATATCGAAGAGAAGGGATGCAGACTGGGTATCATCTAGTTGGTATGGAAAGAACGGCGGATATGTCCAGTGGGCGAAAAAATATAATGTGAAACAGTTTGCGGAATCTATTCTGTTTTTACAGCAGCATGCTATTCACGATAAGAAAACGCTGGATGCATTGGTGGATGGGAGTTCTGCAAAATACCATGAACTTATGAAAACCATCAAAGATGCAGAGGAGAAGATGGCAGCAAATAAAGTGATAAAGACTCACATTATCAATTATGCCAAGACCAGGGAAACATACATTACTTACCGAAAATCAGGGTATAGTAAGAAATTTTTCGAGGCACATCGGGATGAAATCACTCTTCATAAGGCAGCCAAGGAAGCATTTTCAAAACTGCCGGATGGAAAGATCCCAAAGGTAAAAGATCTGAATGAAGAATTTGTAAGACTGCTTTCAGAGAAAAAGGCAGATTACAGCGAATACAAGAAAATAAAAAAAGAGATGCGGGATTATCAGATAGCGAAGCAAAATGTGGAATCCTTCTATGCTGCTCAGCAGAGCTGGGACATAGAGGAAGACATGAAAAAGAAACGGCAGCAGGAAAGATAAGCATGCGGGCAATCATCAAAAATATAAATTGGAGGTTGCCCTCTTTTTTATATTCCGGCAGAGCAGGAATGTATCAGCACTCACAAAGTGAGGGCGCAGCTTGGCATCGAAGATGACATTCTAAGGGGATTGGGGATGTGCCTCCAACAAGCAAAACGCGCCCGTGTACGTACGGGGGCACTGCTTGCTAACTTGCGAAATAATAATGGGGTACGTGTGGTAAAAAGACAGATTGCATATCTGCCTCATAATGGAGTATAATGGTAACGAGATTTATGCAACCCGATACATGAAATCCCTATTTCTCTTTGGACGGAGGTGGATAGGATATTTTCGATTGTACCTGACAGGTGTCAGATACTTTTGTATGAGAAGCATGGTCTCTGTTTCGTTACCATCGTGTTTGAGATATGCCCTGTATATGTTTACTGCGATGGCGAAATTAATTTTATAGACGTGTTTGGTATTTTTAGATGTTTTTACCACAGCGTGAGAAGTCACTAATTCACAGAAATTATACAGAATCATACGGGCATTGCTTTCCTGAAGGATTCCATCATACTTGCTGCTGTGCCAGTTGATCAGACCGATGGTGTATTTGAGTTCACGGAAGCTTGTTTCCTCGCTCCAGCGCATCCGGTAAAGTTTATTGATTTCTTCCAGAGGAAATTTTTCTTCTGAAAGATTGGTGGCAATACAGATATAGGTTCCATTATCAAGGCGAATACGTACAATGCGGAATTCAATATCGTAATACATGCAGTTTTCATCAAGAAAATCAAAATCGGTAGAAGGCTGAAGTATGGTATAGGTGTTAGGATTCCCCAGTGTTTCTTTCGTATGGCGTCTGGTAAGTGTTGTTCTTATATGAGTATCGAATTCGCTGTCAGGCAAATCATAAGCGGAAAGGATACCATTACTGTTGATTTTCTTCATGCGGATAACGAAATACATTCCCTTCAGGATCAGGTGTGCAAAGATATTAAAACTTTCGTAACCACGGTCTGCCATAAGGATGGTATTATTACAATACTTATGAAAACCATCAGATCAGTGCAGTAGATATGCATGTAG
>OCPY01000147.1_pt1 | contig 65308 bp, 51 predicted proteins | sample 1538821 | NCBI WGS metagenome assembly OCPY01 (sample SAMN04571728, study PRJEB22368) | human gut metagenome | biome: human gut; material: stool | host: Homo sapiens | place: Luxembourg | collected 2012-12-07 | reverse complement strand
CGACACGCATAAAAAGCCTCCCATTTCTCGTGTCCAAGAAATGGGAGGCAGTTCACACGTGGGCGGGGCATTGCTTCAGGCATGCGGCCAGCGACCCTGTTGCTTTTACTTAAGCTCGGGCCAGTAACCCTTGTTGGCCTCGATCATGTCGTCGAGAACCTCCTTGGCGACCTTCATCGACGGCACGGTCTTGTTGAGCGTAAAGGCCTTAAGCGCCTTCTCGTACGAACCCTCGATCGTAGCCTCGACAATGAGCTTCTCGGAGTTCAGCTGCTGCATCATGAGGCCCTGCTGGAACAGCGGAATGTTGTCGCGGCTGATGACCTCGGGGCCGTTCTTGCCAATGTAGGCAGGCAGCTCGACCATAGCGTCGTAGGGCATGTTGGGGATGGCGCCCTTGTTCTCGCAAATGACCAGGAAGCGCTGCTTGGTGTCGTTCTTCAGAGCGATAGCCAGATCGGCAATCCAGTCGCCGTGGCTACCCGCATAGAACGTGCTCTCGTCGATCTCGCCCGTCTTCTCGTAATGGTCGATACCATCAAAGAGGTTCTTCTCACGCGTCTCCTCAACCTCGTTAGCACGGGTGCGCTCGGGGTTGGAGTGCTCGACGAACTCCTTCTGCTGCAGGTAGTAGTTCAGATACGTGTTGGGCAGGTACTCCGGGAAGCACTCCATGATCTCGTACTCGCCCTTCCAGACGTAGTACCAGCTGCCCTTGGTGTGGCGGTTCTGCTCGGGGTGCTCGTCGACGGCCTCCTCGGGCTTCTTTGCCATGAGCGAGCCCATGCCCTTGAGGTAAGAGTCGGGCAGCAGAATCTCATGCTCCTTGATGTACTCGCGCAGCTGCGGGAGCACCTCCTCGCCCTTGTGGCGGATCGAGGTGAACCAACCAAAGTGGTTGAGGCCAAAGTAATCGTACTCGACATCCTTCTTGTCGATATCGAGCGCGGCGCAAACCACGTCGATGATCGCGATCGGCATGTCGCAGATGTTGATGATACGAGCGTTGGGACGCAGCACGCGGCAGCCCTCGGAGACGATGGCGGCAGGGTTGGAGTAGTTGAGAATCCAGTAGTCCTTCTTGGCGTACTTCTCAACGTCATCGATCAGCTCGACCATGGGGAAGATGGTGCGCATGCCGTAGGCAAGGCCGCCGCAACCGCAAGTCTCCTGACCCACGCAGCCGTGACGCAGCGGAATCTTCTCGTCCTGCTCGCGCATGGCGTAGCCGCCCACGCGCATCTGGGCAAACACGAAGCTCGCGTCGGTAAAAGCCGTCTTTTTGTCGGTGGTCACCGTGAGCTTGATGTCCAGGCCGAGGTCCTCGTGCAAAATCCAGTCCACGAGCACGCCGATCTTGCGCTGGCGCTCCTCGTTGATGTCGTACAGACGAATCTCGTCAACGTCGAGCTCGTCCTTGCGCAGGGCGATGGACTTGACGATGCCGGGGGTAAAGGTGGATCCGCCACCACACAGAGTAATGATCATTGTTTACTGCTCCTTCTCAATTGCGTTTTCGACCTTGTCGCGCATCTCGGCGACCTTCATGCCAAAGATGATCTGGATATTATTGCCGTTGCGGTTGATGCCGCTGTTGGGCACGTGGTTGATGAGGTCCTCATTGATGAGGTCCGGGTTCTTAACGTTCACGCGGAGACGCGTAAAGCAGTTCTCGAGCTCCTCGATGTTGTCCTTGCCACCAAGACCTGCGACCAGGTCGGCAATACCTGCATCGACGCCCTCTGCGGGAGCCGCGGCAACAGCGCCCTGCTTCACCGCGACAGACGCGGCGGCCTCGCCCTCGGCAACGGACTCGGCGAGCTCGGACTCCTCCTCGCGACCAGGCGTGTGGAGGTTGAGCTTCTTAATAAGGAAGGTGAAGAGGAAGAAGTACAGAGCGGCGTTGACGACTCCAAGCACCAGCATAACCGGCCAGTTGGTCTTGTCGACACCGAGGACCAGGTTGGAAACCACGATGTTGATGATGCCGCCTGCAGTCGAAGCGGGCACGGAGAGGACCTTGAGCAGGACCAGGAAGATGCCGGAAAGAACCGAGTGAACGACAAAGAGCACGGGAGCGGCAAAGACAAAGAGGAAGTCCATGGGCTCGGTGACACAGGAGAGCACGGCGGTGATGATCAGCGGGATGATAACGGCCTTGGTCTTATCCTTGTTCCCCTTGTAAGCGGTGACGATAAAGGCGAGACCGATACCGATGTAGGGCCACAGGTTGTTGAAGGTGTAGCTGTTGAAGTAGGTGCTATCGGAGAAGGGCTGGCCCGTCATTGCCATCTCGGCGACACGGATGGGGTAGGCGCCGGCGATAACCTGATCGCCCAGTGTCAGGGTGCCACCCACATCGGAGAACTGGAACGGGGTGTAGATGAGGTGGTGCAGACCGGTGGGAACGAGCAGCTTGTTGAGCATGCCGTAGATAAACAGACCGATGTTGCCCGACTCCTTAATGATGCCGGCAACGGAGGAGATGGCGCCCTGAACCGGAGGCCAAACGATGCAGAAGCCAGCGCCCATGATCCAGGAGATGATGATCATAATCAGGAACGGGAAGCGAACGCCCGAGAACATCGAAAGGGCAATGGGGAACTGCTTGTTCGAGTACTTGTTGAACACGGCACCGGTGATGCAACCGAGAATGATGCCGCCAAACACGCCAGTATCGAGTACCTGGATGCCCATAACGGTGGCCTGGCCGGTTCCGGTAAGACCGAGCATGCCGCTCGCATCGGCAAGAGAGCCGGTGGCGTTGAGCACGATGTTGTTAGCCTGCAGGAACAGGAAGAACGACATCAGGGCGATCAGCGAAGCATGACCCTTGTTCTTCTTTGCCATGGCGCCGGCGATGCCCACGCAGAACAGAATCGAGAGGTTGTTGATGATAAACATCAGCGACTGATAGACAACGGCGCCCACAAGTTGGAACGGACCGGAGCCCAGTACGGGGACCAAAGCGCAGATGGTCTTGTTGGTCAGAATAATGCCCACGATGAGCAGGATGCCGGCAACCGAGAGATACATCATCGGCTGGACGATCGACTTCGCGAACACCTCCAACGGCGCTTTGAAATTGAACTTCTTTTTTGCGGTCATAGCGGTACTCCCCTTCCTTTTCCGCAAATTAAGACAGATGTGCCCTAGACAAGACCGTGAGCCTTGCCTTATATCAATCGATGTGTGGGCACGTTATGCCTAGAGACCAGGTTCTCCAAGCAGGTTAACAATGTGATATGCGAGATAACTCTTTTCGGCATCGGTAACGACAACGTTATAGATAGACGACAAGTGAGCGGCTATGGCGTCCGCGCACGAGAATGCACACGGATACGCCGTTTCATCGATTCGGAACAGCGCGTCTCCGTTGATTTGCCCGGCCGTAGGATCGAGCGCTCGCTGTGCGAAAAACTGCAGGTGACGAACGAAACGTTCGTAAGGCAGCGAGGTGTCATCGAGGGTCGTAGCATAGCGCTCAGAAACAATCGCGAGCACGTCGCGAACAAGCTGGACCGAAACAATCAGACGATCGGAGCGTTGCGGCATGGTGGCGTTGACGATATGCAGCGTAATGAAACCCTGCTCTTCTTCGCTCATCTGGATGCCCATATACTCCTTGATAATCTGCAGCGCACGGCCCGCAAGCGCGTACTCCTTGCGATAGAACTGCTGGATCTCGAGTAGCAACGGATTCTCACAGGGGACGCCCTTGCGCTCGCGCTCCAAAGCAAGGCTGATATGGTCTGCGAGAGCAATGAGAATCTTATCGTTGATGTCGGCATTGAGCTCTCGACGAAGCATCTGAACGATTTCCTCGGAAATCACGAGGTTGACGGTGGGGATGGACTCCAAAAGATGTGCCAAGCGGTCAATCGTACGCGAGTCCTGAGAAGTTCCCTCCTGCAACGCGTAGGTCTTTTCGATCGACGCCTCGTCGATGGCATCGCCGGCATGACGGCCAAAGCAGAGGCCTCGACCGATGACGATGAGCTCGGAGCCATCGTCCGAAGTGACCATTGCGACGTTGTTGTTAAAAACTCGCTTGATAACCACGGTACCCACCACAAGAATTTACTCGGAAAGCCAGACGACAGGCTCTTTAACAGCAACAGGGCCGGAAGCATGCTCACGAAGAGTCGAGTTCTCCGAACGCTCGCACACGATAACGAAGACCGTGGGATCAAAGCCGGCAGCGCGAACCACGTCGAAATCGACCTCGACGAGGGGCTGGCCCGCGTCAACGTGATCACCCTGGGCAACAAGCGCATGGAAGCCCTTGCCCTCAAGTTTAACAGTGTCGATTCCGATATGCAGCATCACCTGAGCAGAGCTGTTATCGGACATGATGCCCAGCGCGTGCTCAGTCGGAAACAGAGCGGCGACGGTACCGGAAACAGGAGCGCACACCGTTCCCTCTTGGGGAACCACGGCAACGCCATCGCCCACTGCACGGCTGCTAAAAGCGGGGTCATTGGTTTTTTCTAGATTAACAAGCTCGCCGGAAACGGGAGCGAGGATTTCGAACTCGGAAGCCGCAGTCGCCTGCTTATCCGAACCACCCATTAGGCGAGAAAAGAAACCCATGGTGACATGTCCCTTCATAAATATAGCCCAACCAAAATCAATCGAATGCACCCATTGAGACACACCCGTTCTAAGACTTTGGTTAGGCCCACGTCCGAGGGGACTCGGTAACCTTCCGCATTTCTTTTACGGGTGTTATTGTAGACAAGCCCAAAGCCGGAACAATCATTATGACCGGCGAACGGTATTTTTTTCTCCGATAAACGGTATCTATGCGGCACTTAGGGACACTCCTTGTTTGGTGCATTGGGGTCAGGTTACTTTGCACCACTCATGAGTTACGGTGAAATAGGGACTAAAAGCCGCTCAAAAGGCCAAAACAGTCCGTATTCCATCGCAACTTCAAGACGTTGGTGCATATGAACCTGTCCCCCTTGCACCAAAAAGGGCTCCGAGCAAAAACATGCCCGGAGCCCTCTGGTCGCCTCGCCTTATCGCGCGACGCGTATGTTACTTGCGCTTGCCGCCGCCGTCGCCGGGACGACGGGAGCTGCCGCCGCGCTTGCCGCCACGATTGTTACCATAGCTGCCACGGTTATCGCGACCGCCGGCACGACCGCCGCGGGAACCGGCCTGGTTGCCGCCACGCCCGCCGCGATAGCCGCCACGGCGCTCCTCACGGGTGTCGTCGTAGTTGCGCCAGTCATCGCGACGATCGCGGCTGGCACGCGGGTCGCGACGATCGCGCGACTCATTCGAACGACCGGCGCCGCTGCGGCCACCGTTGCCACGAGCGCCCTCGCGACGCTCGCCGCCACGGCCACCCTCGCGACCTCCGCGCTCGTCAAAGCGCTTGCCGCCGCGGGCACCACGCTCGCCACGCGAACCACGGCCTTCGCCGACACGGCGCTCATCGCGCCCGCCGCGCTCGTCATCGCGACCGGAGCGACGACGGTCACCCGAGCCGCGCTTGCCGCCGCGCGAACCACGGCCCTCGTCCTCGCGCTCAACACGACGACGACCGCCACGGTCCTCGTCCTCACGACGACGGCGGTGTGCCTCGCCCTGGAACTGCTTGGCACGACGCTCGGCACGGTTGCCGCGCGGGGCCTGCTCGACGGCAGCAGCACCGGCACGCTCCTCGGCAGCCACCTCGCGAGCCACGCTCTCCACGGCCTCATCCACGCGAGCCTGAACGCCCTCGCGCACGCGGGTCTTGCCGCCGCGCTTGGGACGACTCGGACGCTCGCCGTCGCCGCGACGCTCGTCGCGACCGCGGTTGGAACGACCGGCCACATCGCCGTAGTCATCGCCGTTGCGCTTGCCGTCGCGACGTGCCTGCTCAAGCTTCTTCTTGCTCTTGGACTTGCCGCGCTTGGTCTTCTTCTTCACCTTAAAGGCCGCAGGATCGCGCTCGGGGTCGACAGCGGGCGGGTTGGGGCCCACGTGCAGGTCGCCGGCGTCATAAATGTCGGCCGTCTTGTCCATGAGCTTCTCGATCTCGTAGAACTCATCGATATCCTGCTCGGTCACAAACGTGATGGCCCAGCCCAGCTCGCCGGCACGGCCCGTACGGCCAATGCGGTGGATGTAGTCGGTCGGCTCGGCCGGCACGTCAAAGTTCACGACGTAGCGCACATCGCTAATGTCGATGCCGCGGGCGAGGACATCGGTTGCCACTAGTACGTCAACGGTGCCGTCGCGGAAGGCCGAAAGCGCGCGTTCGCGCTGCGCCTGGCTGCGGTTGCCGTGAATCGCGGCGGCCTTGATGCCCTTGCGCTCCAGACGACGGCAGCAGCTGTCAGCGCGGTGCTTGGTGCGCATAAAGACGATAGTGCGCTCCGGGCCCTCCTTTTTGAGGAACTCGGGCAGCAGGTTGTTCTTGGCCTCGATGGACACCGGGAACACAAACTGGTCGACGGTGTCGGCGGTCGACGTGGCAGGCGCGATCTCCACGCGGGCCGGGTCGCTCACCAGGTCGGTGATCTCGCCCACGGCCTCCTCGTCGAGCGTTGCCGAGAACAGCAGCGTCTGGCGCTCGGCAGGCGTCTCGCGCACAATACGACGGACGGCGGGCAAAAAGCCCATGTCGAGCATGCGATCAGCCTCGTCGAGCACCAGGACCTTAACCTCGTCCAGGTGGCAGGCACCCTGCTCGATCAGGTCGACCAGACGGCCCGGCGTTGCGACCAGGATGTCGCAGCCGTACTTGAGTGCCGCGGTCTGGGGCTTGTAGCTCACGCCGCCCACGACGGTCACGGCGACATGGCCGGTGACGTCGGCAATCTTGCCGGCGACCTCATCGATCTGCTGGGCAAGCTCGCGCGTGGGGGTGATGACGAGCATCGCGGGGCCGCGGCCGTTGCCCTCGGGCTTCTTGGCGCCGCGACGGCGGTTGCGGCCGCCACGCTCGCGCACGGGCTTGGGCGGAGCAATGTGCTCCAGATTGTTCATGGTCGGCAGCAAGAAAGCGGCCGTCTTGCCGGTGCCGGTCTGAGCGGCGGCAAGCAGGTCACGGCCCTCGAGCACCACGGGGATGGAGCCGGCCTGCACGGGCGTGGGCGCCGTGTAGCCTAGGTTCTCGATGGCACGAAGCATCTCGTCCGAAAGTCCCAGCTCGTCAAAGGCGGGCAGGTTCTCGGTCGCGGACTCGACGGTCTCGGCGGCGCTGGCCTCGTCGGCAGCGTCGAAGGCAGCCTGGGTCATGGCCTCGCGGGCCTCGTCCAGAATCTCGGCGTCGGTGACGTCGGATACAGAATTACGCATATGTTGTTGTTCCTTATCTGCACGCGTTATGGGCACGGCATGCGGCCGCGCGAGCGTGCTTGGTAGTGCGCTAATACATACAAAAACAGGTGCGCACAGAGAGGACGTTGCTCAGCACGCTGGCGATCGCTTTGGCAGCCATATCACGCGCCGTCCAGACGCAGCAGCTCTAAGCGATGGAGCAGATTCGCCGCCGGTTAGTATACCCGCGCTTCGCATGCCCCCACGTAAACCACAGATGACGGGGCGGACGGGGCGGGCCTGGGCCGATTGTCTCAATCTGCAACAGCTGCTCAGCAAAAACCGGCCGAACCGTTACAGATCAAGACAGAACTCAGCCACGCAAAACAAAATCTCGATTTGTAACAGTTAGAGGTCATTTTCCCTGTTAGATGTTACAGATTGAGACGTTTGGCAGGGACGACCAACGATTGAGCACCCACCCTCATCTGTAACGAAATGTCATACATTTCTATCTGTACTGGACACCCCCAGGGGGTATGGGTGTATAGTATCGGTAGGTTAACAATTCCAACACCGAACTACAGAAAGGAGAAGCCATGGCTCAAGATAAGTTCGACGTGGGCGGCATGACGTGCGCCGCCTGCCAGGCGCATGTGGACCGCGCCGTGAGCAAGCTTGACGGCGTCCAAAGCGTCGCCGTCAACCTACTCGCCGGTTCCATGATGGTCGACCATGACCCCGCGCAGGTCTCCCCCGACGATATCTGCACCGCCGTCGACCGCGCGGGCTATTCGGCCTCGCCCGTCAGCACGGGCACCGATGCCGCCGGCCCAAGCGGCAACGTGCAAGCCCGATCCGGTGCCGCCCATATGAAGTCGCCTACCAAAAAGCTGGAGGCCACTGCCTCTGCCATGCGCACCCGACTCATCATCTCGATCGTATTCCTCATCCCACTGTTCTACATAGGCATGGGGCACATGCTCGACTGGCCGCTGCCCAGCGTCTTCACGGACCACACCCACAGCATGACGCTCGCCCTCACCGAGCTCGTCCTGCTCATCCCCATCGTCTACGTCAACGACGCGTACTTTATCAACGGCTTCAAGTCGCTCGTGCACGGCGCGCCCACCATGGACGCCCTCATCGCCGTCGGCGCCACCGCATCGATCGCCTGGTCGCTCTACGCCATGTTCATCATGGCCGACCAGCTGGCCGCAGGTCAGGTGCACGAGGCCATGATGACGAGCATGGACAACCTGTATTTTGAGAGCGCCGGCACCATCCTGTCGCTCGTCACCGTGGGCAAATACCTCGAGACGCGCAGCAAGTCCAAGACCGGCGGCGCTATCGAGGCGCTCATCGACCTGGCACCCAAGACCGCGACCATTGTGGCCGACGACGGCACCGAGACCGCTGTGGACGTCGACGCCATCCTACCCGGCCAGGTGCTGCGTGTGCGCCCCGGCGAGTCCATCCCCGTCGATGGCGTGGTGCTCGAGGGCAGCTCGGCCGTAGACGAGAGCGCGCTCACCGGCGAGTCCATCCCCGTGGAAAAGACCGCCGGCGACACCGTCAACGCCGCCACGGTCAACCGCACCGGATCGTTTACCTTCCGCGCCACGCGCGTGGGCGCCGACACGTCGCTCGCCAAAATCATCCAGCTTGTCGAGGACGCCAACGCCACCAAGGCGCCCATCGCCCGCATGGCCGATAAGGTCGCCGGCGTGTTTGTGCCCGTGGTGTTTGCGATCTCGGCCGTGACCTTTGCGGTGTGGATGGCGCTGACCGGCAGCGTGAACGAGGCGCTCACCTCCGCCGTGGCCGTGTTGGTGATCAGCTGCCCGTGCGCGCTGGGCCTGGCCACGCCCGTCGCCATTATGGTGGGCACCGGCAAGGGCGCCGAGATGGGGATTCTGTTTAAGAGCGCCGAGGCGCTGGAGAATCTGCGCAACGTGGGCACCGTGGTGCTCGATAAGACGGGCACCGTCACCCGCGGCAAGCCGGCCGTGACCGATATCGTGGTGGCCACGCGCGCTGACGGCTCGCCCGCCATGAGCGAAAAGGCGCTGCTCAAGCTGGCCGCTGCGCTGGAGCGCTCGAGCGAGCACCCGCTGGCCGAGGCGATTATGGCCGAGTGCGAGTCGCGCGGAATCGTCGCACGCATGGTCGAGGACTTTGCCGCCGTGCCCGGTCGTGGCGTTACGGCACGCGAGGGGCAGAATATCATCGCGGCCGGCAACGTGCGCTTCATGGGCGAGTTGGGCGCTGCCGTGCCTACGGACCTTGCCGAGCAATTTGCCACCGAGGGCAAAACGCCGCTGTTCTTTGCCAAGAACGGCGAGCTCGTCGGCACCATCGCCGTGGCCGACGAGGTCAAAGAGACGAGCGCTGCCGCCATTGCCGCATTGCGCAAGCTCGGCGTCGATGTGCGCATGCTCACCGGTGACAACCGCGTGACGGCCGAGGCCATCGCTCGCCGCGTGGGGCTGAGCAGCGAACAGGTCATCGCCGACGTCCTCCCCGCCGACAAGGAACGCCACGTGCGCGAACTGCAGGATGCGGGCGGCAAGGTCGCCATGGTGGGCGACGGCATCAACGACTCCCCCGCCCTGGCGCGCTCCGACGTGGGCCTCGCTATCGGCACCGGCGCCGACATCGCCAAGGAGGGTGCCGACGTGGTACTCATGCGCAGCGACCTCATGGACGTCGCCCGCGCCATCGAGCTTTCGCGCGCCACGATCCGCAACATCAAGCAGGACCTGTTCTGGGCACTGTTCTACAACGGCATCGGCATTCCGCTGGCGGCGGGCGTGTTCTTCCCGCTCACCGGATGGCAACTCTCGCCGATGTTTGGCGCTGCAGCCATGAGCCTGTCGAGCGTGTGTGTCGTAAGCAATGCTCTGCGTCTGCGAACCTTTAAACCATCAGTTGCGGTGAAATAAGGCGTAACATGCTTAGCTAAACCGCTATTTAGTCCGTATTCCACCGCAACTTTAGGTACTCAACGAAAAGGAGATAATCATGAACTACATCGTTAAAACGTCTGGCCTTATGTGCGGCCACTGCGACGCTACTGTCGAGACCGCGCTGCTCAACGTAGCCGGCGTGACCGATGCCGATGCCGATCACGAGACCCAGACCGTCCAGGTGGAGTGCGCCGACACCGTGACCGCCGAGCAGCTCGCCGCTGCCGTCGAGGGCGCCGGCGAGAAGTTCCACGCCCTGTCCGTGACCGCCGCGTAGCAGGCGCCGCCTACTCAATCCTCAGAAGTTGCGGTGAAATAGTTCCTGTTTTAGCGCTTCAAGCCTGCAAACAAGAACTATTTCACCGCAACTGACGGGGCATCCGGAAAATCGACCAGAAACGAGGACCCGCCATGATGGCAGACCATAAATCGGTGACCCGCATGCTCAAGACGGCACGCGGCCAGATCGACGGCATTCTGCGGATGGTCGATGAGGACCGTTACTGCGTCGACATCTCCACGCAGCTCATGGCCACGCAGGCGCTTATCGCCCGCATCAACGCCGATGTGTTGAAGGCACACATCGAGGGCTGCGTCGCCTCGGCCATCGAATCGGGCGACGAGGAGCTCAAAGCCGCCAAGCTCGCCGAGATAGAGCGCGTCGTCGACAAGCTCGCCAAGTAATTGGTGCAAGGGGGACAGGTACGTTTGCACCACCTTGGTGCAGATTGACCTGTCCTCAATGCGCCAAAAGGGGTATAAAGGCGTGCAGCACAGCGAAATGAAAGGCAGTTCTGCATGAATGACTTTATGAAGGGTCGCAACGGCGCCGACGAGCTCACCATCGTGATGGGCTTTGCTGGAATCGTCATCGCGATGATCGGATCGATGGCCCGTATTCAGTGGCTCAGCTGGATCGCCATCGTCGTAATCGTACTTGGCGTGCTGCGCGGCCTGTCCAAAAACATCGACGCGCGCCGCAAGGAGAACGATGCCTTTGTCACGGCGACCGCAAACGTCCCCGGCCTAGGCAAGTTCGTCGCCAGCTTGGGCGGCGGGACTGCGGCCGCAAACGCTTCGCGTGCCGCTGGCACCAGCAAGGAGGACTTTGAGCGCGCCAAGCGAACGGCCAAGAAGATGTGGAAGGGTCGCAAGACCACGGCCTACCTCAAGTGCCCCAACTGCGGCCAGATGCTCTCCGTCCCCAAAGGCAAGGGCAAGATTCGCGTCACCTGCCCCAAGTGCCACGCCAAGATGGAGACGCGCTCCTAGCCGCTGCACCATAGGACAAAATAAAAGCCGAGGCCTCGTGTTGAGACCTCGGCTTTTTGCATGGAGCGACATCATTCGATAAAGCTGTCGCCCCGTCACGCCAGCGCTTACGCTACGCCGTCGCGAGCGAGCTCCTCGGCAAGCGCTTCTGCCGGCATGGCCATAATCGCGTCGAGCTCGGTGTCAACCTCGGGGATGCACTTGACCTTTAGCTTGCGCACCAGGTCACCGCGACACATCACATGCATCGGTTCACGCAGAGCGCACAGGTCATCGAGCGGGTTCTCGCGCGTCACCAGAATATCGGCCGCCTTGCCGCACTCGATCGCACCGGTCTCGCCGCCCAGACCCAGTAGCTCGGCATTGACCTGCGTGGCTGTATGCAGTGCGAAGGCATTGCTCACGCCCACGTACTTGGCAAAATAGGCCACCTCGCGCCACATGTCGTACTGCGTCACGAACGGGCAGCTCGAGTCCGTGCCCAGGCCCACCTTAACGCCGGCATCCAGGGCGGCGCGAGCGCTCTCGATAATGCCCGAGCACACAATGTCACCGTTCTTCTTTTGCGTGTCGGTCGAATGGGTCTTTTCCGGGTCGAGCAACACAAACGGCAGCGCCGGGCTGATCGTGCAGGTCACGCTCGGTGCACGCCCCTCGAGCTGCGTGCCCGCGGTGCCACGGTACAGCTCCAGGATCTCGGGGGTCATCGGAGCGCCGTGCTCGATTGTGTCGACGCCGGCCTGAAGCGCGGCCTTCACACCTTCGGTGCTCTCTACATGGGCCATGACCGGAAGGCCAACCTCGTGCGCCGCCTTGCACGCCGCCGCGGCAACCTCCACCGGCATACGCAGCACGCCCGGCTCGCCTACTTCGGTCGCATCGAACACACCGCCCGTTACGAACAGCTTAATGACGTCGGCACCGCGCGCATACAGGTCGCGCACCTGTTCGGCTGCCTCGGCGGGACTGTTTGCCACCTGGGCGAACAAGCCCGCACCATGGCCGCCCGGCACCGTGACGCCCGTTCCCGGCGCCACCAGGCGAGGACCTTGATACTTGCCGGCGTCGATGGCATTACGAACGGCGATGTCGGCAAACAGTGGGTCGCCCGCGCCGCGCACCGTGGTCACGCCGCTTGCCAGTTGTTGTTGGGCGCTGCCCTTAAGAATATGGCGCACGATGGCGCGCCCCACGGGATTATCGAGCTTCTTCATCAGCGCGCCTGCATCGCCCGCCGAAACCGGCTTGCCCGAACCGCACAGATGCACATGCATATTGATGAGGCCTGGCATGAGATACGCACCTGCCAGGTCGATGACCTCGGCCCCCGCCAGAGCTTGGGCCACGGCGCTCGGGCCAATCCAGGTGATGACACCGCGCTCAACGGCCACGGCCATATCGGGCTGTGGCTCCATATGCTCCGAGCCATTCAGAACGGTCGCATTGATAAACAACGTGGGACGATCGGCAGTCGCCATATCGAGCTCCTCCCTCACAATTAACTTGAACATTTGTCCATTATCACCTAATGCAGCAAACTAAAGCCGGACATATCGGCTAACGGAGAGACGAGAGAGATGTGAGGGCAAACGGAGACAGCACAGCAATGCTCCGGTCGTTCCAGCAAAACGTCTCAATCTGTAACAGGTAGACCGTCTTTAACCTTCCAAATGTTACAGATCGAGATCTTTCGGCACCGTGTCCAACCTTTGTCTCAATCTGTAACAGTTGGGTCGAATTTTGGCCGTTAGATGTTACAAATCGAGATATTCTCCAACCCCGTCGTCAAACGTCTAAATCTGTAACAGTTAGACAGGTTTTCAGCCTCTAGATGTTACAGATTGAGATCTTTCAGCAGGCGCCAACCTTCTGTCTTGATCTGTAACAGTTACGAGGCCAAACGGTCCCTTGTTGTTACAGATCGAGACAAACTCGGCAGGAACAACCACATCCGCGTCAGTTGCACCCCTCAGCGCCCATACCACTGGCGTCTCCATTCCTCAGCCAAATCGGCCCGCTGCGGAATTCCCGCCAGTCTCATCTTTTCAGCCAGCTTCCCCGGGCTCCTGAGTTCATCAAACGTAAACCGAAGCACCTTGTGCCCAAGCATCGTCAGATGAGACTCTCGCTGACGTTCTGCCACAAACGGGTCGACCGACTCCCGATCCCCATCATCCTGCAGGGTATACTTCCCCCTTCCATCGAGCTCGCCAATCACACACGTTCCGTCCTCGAGCCTCCAAAAATAATCAACGCGAAACACTTGGCTCGGATCGAGCGGATCACGAAACTCCACCTGCAACTCTGGCACCGGAAAACCGTATGCGATAAAGAACGCTCGGAACCGAGACTCGCCACCGTTTTCGGACAGCCCGTCCGCATACGACGCGATCACCTTCGCCCTGCGATACCCTCGTTTGCCCTCGCAATCGGAGCGGAGGCACTCGCACAGGTCATCACGCGATACGCCCTTTGCTCGCAACGCAGAATCGGCAATCGCCAAGCCATACGAAAACGGCGCGCGCAGCAGGCAATCCTCTACCGTGCGCCAAAACGGCGTCACCCGCACGCCGTCGACTTGTTCTAGCGCACCCGCCGTCTGCGGACGCAACAGCCGGCATCCTGCACTCAGCGGCACCGAGCAACCTGTCTTAACAAGAAATCGCGGCCCGAGCAGATCATTCGGCACCTCCAGACCCCACAAAAGCGCCGCGTCATAACCCCAAAACGCCCAATCGGGATGAAACTCCGCAAGCCCTTTAATGGTCCGCAGCGCTCGCTCCGCCGGCGTCAACGCATCCCAATCATGTTGAAAACAGAACAGATACGACTCGGGCTCCGCGATATCGTCGGTTCCCACATGACGCCGCAGCCACATGAGATCGGCATTGTCGTGTGTCACAAGCAGCACGCCTTGTTCAGCCGCCTTCGCGAGCCTGGCAAGCATCCTATTCCGCGCCAAGGTGTTACGTGTCGTCTGCTTGTGTTTAAGAACGGTATTAGACACTTTCATCACCACCACATCAGGGAAATGGACCATCGCCGCCATTGCCGCTGTCGGCAAACGTCTCAATCTGTAACAGGAAGACGTTCTACAGGCCCCCAAACGTTACAGATTTAGACAAACCAGCGGTGCCCAAGCATTCGTCTCGATCTGTAACAGGTAGACCGGTTTTTTGTCCCTAAACGTTACAGACCGAGACAAATAGACAGGCGGCGGCGCTGCGACAGCCCACCCCCTACCCCCACTCTTGCTCGTAAATATTGAGCGACTTCACGTAGCGTCCCTGAGCGCCCATGATGTCGCGGACCAGGCGTAAAAAGAAGCTGATGCACGAGGTGTCAAAACCGTCCTCTAGGTCCTCGGGATGCACCGCGCCCGGCCCGTCAACCGCCGTGTCGCTCAGGCGCGCGATGTCATACAGGTAGAGCTGCCCCGCCGTCAGCCAGACATCGTCGACGCACGCGAGCCGCACCGCAATCGCGCCATCGTTCCAGTGCTCCTTTTGCACGATATGTGGGTCGTAGACGTCAAAGCGACGGTCGGCGCGCGTGTCCTTCAGCACGACCATGCCAGTCGCGGGATCCTTGTCCAAAATGCCAAAGCGCGAGAAATACTGCGTGTCGCGCACCTGCTCAAGTCGCCCGAGCGAAGCAGGAGAAATTGACGCCGGTGGCTCGTCCACATACAGCTCCAACAGCGTCTTGCCGTGGTAATAGGGGCGCTCAAACAGCAGCCAATCGGTAAACGCCATGTTGTAGGCCATGATTTCGTTTTGAGAAGGTTCCTCGCAATAGCTGAGCCACGGATCGACGATAATCTCGAACTGCTCGCGCGCCGGCTCCAAAAACTGGAACTTCCGCAGCATCCAAAAATGGGCCATGTCGGCAATATCGTTGCCGACGGCTTCGGCCAGCTGCGCTCGATCTAAAGCGTGATCAGTCATGGCATCCTCCTCAAACTGATGGACCTCAATTTGAGCTTACGAGGAGGGTGGGCAGCCACGACCAGCGCGGGCAAAATAGGCCTCCGGCTGCAAACCAGATGCTGACCAAACACTTGACGAAAAGCTTGACCGAAAATGCGCACTGGAACAAAACCGCAGGTAAACATAGGCGGCCAACCCGCCCTTTTGAGCCAAGCGCCCCCGGCCACCACAGAAACAGCAGAGCACCACAGCTCAAGAAGACGCCGAATGGACACTCGCGCGTCGACAAACGAACGAACCGCTCGCAAAGAGTGTCCCCAACGACTAGACAAAAATGACCAGTCATTGGGGACGTTCTTAAATGACTACTTTACAGCTCCAGCGCCTCGGCGACCTCGGCAGCGCAGGCCAGGGCGTCGGCCATGGCGTTCACAACGAGCGAGCTGCCGTTGCGCGCATCACCGGCAACATACACCGGCGCGGCATCCGCGGCGACGCCGTCGACACGCGCCGCAAGATGCGAGTCCTCGGCGGCCATCACAGGCAGCGGACGACCAGCGGTGGCAACAGGCACGCCGACAGCTTCGAACACACCGTGCTCGGGACCCGTAAAGCCGCAGGCGATGAGCACCAGCTGCGCCGGCACCTCATGCTCGGAGCCCGCAATGCGTTCGGGCTTGCCGGCCGACCAATCCAAATCGGCCACGCGCAGGCCCGCGGCCGCGCCCTTCTTGTCCAGCAGCACCTCGAGCGTATCCACGCCCCAAGCGCGCATCTCGCCGCCCATGGCAGCGATGGCCTCCTGCTGGCCGTAGTCGGTCTTCTTAACGTTTGGCCACTGCGGCCAGGGGTTGCTCGCCGCGCGCTTATCGGGCGCAGCCGGCAAGAACTCAAACTGACGCACGCTGCGTGCACCCTGGCGCACCGCGGTACCTACGCAGTCGTTGCCGGTATCGCCACCGCCAATGACCACAACATCTAGGCCGCGCGCGTTCACCGCGGGCTCGCCGCCATCGAGCACCGAGACGGTCGAAGCCGTCAGGTAGTCCACGGCATACACCACGCCCGGGGCATCCACATTCGTAGCCGAAAGACCGCGGGGCGCACGAGCACCGGCAGCCACCACAACGGCGTCAAACCCATTGAGCTTGGCCGCTACCGCAGGGTTCGTAACATCAGCGCCCAGCTCAAAGACGATGCCCAGCTCGCGCATGAGCGCCACGCGACGCTCGACCACGGACTTCTCGAGCTTCATGTTGGGAATGCCGTACATGAGCAGGCCGCCCGGGCGGTCGTCGCGCTCAAACACCGTCACGCGGGCGCCGCGACGCGCAAGCTCCCATGCCGCCACCAGACCAGCAGGACCGGAGCCCACCATGGCAACCGTGGGTGCGCCCTCCCCTGCCGGCTCAAAGCGACGCGGACCGCCATTTGCCCACTCATGGTCGCTGATCGCACGCTCGTTGTCATGGATCGTCGTGGGCTGACCGTCGACCGAACCCAGGTTGCACGCAGCCTCGCAAAGCGCCGGGCACACGCGACTCGTGAACTCGGGCATGGGCGAGGTGAGCGACAGACGCTCGGCAGCCTCGTCCCAGCGGCCGCGGTACACCAGCTCATTCCACTCGGGAATCAGGTTGTGCAGCGGGCAGCCGCTCGGGCGTGCCTTGCCAAAGCTCGCGCCCATCTGGCAAAACGCCACACCGCACATCATGCAGCGGCTCGCCTGGGCGCGACGTGCGTCGTCATCGAGCTCCACGTACAGCGGATCAAAATCATGGCTGCGCTCCTCCACAGGGCGAAGCTCGTGGGTCACGCGATCGATATCAAGAAAAGCACCGGGCTTACCCATGGCACTTACGCCTCCTTCTTGGTCGAAGCAACAGAACCGGTAGCGGCCACGGGCGCAGCGCCAGCCGCACCGCCCGCGGCATCAAAGCGAGCGACATCCGCGGCGCTCGCGCGACCGGTCACAATGTCAAACGCCAACTCCTCGGCCTGCGCATGCGTCTTGCCCACGGCCTCGGCCGCAGCGACAATCGCCAGCACGCGCTCGTACTCGGTCGGAATGACCTTCACAAAGTGCTTGCTCATCGAGTCGAAGCCGTAGAGCAGCTTAATGCCGCGCGGGCTCTGCGTCGCGTCCACGTGCTCCTGGATGAGCTCGCGAATCTGCGCCAGCTCGTCTGCCGTCGGGGCCTTGAGCTCAACGCTCTCGTGGTTCACGCGGGCATCGAGCGTGCCGTACTGGTCAAAGACATAGGCCACGCCGCCTGTCATGCCGGCTGCAAAGTTCTGCCCGACCTCGCCCAGGATGAGCGCCAGACCGCCCGTCATGTACTCGCAGCCATGATTGCCGCAGCCCTCGACCACCACGGTGGCACCGGAGTTGCGCACGGCAAAACGCTGGCCGGCCAGACCGTTAATGAAGCCACGGCCGCTCGTGGCGCCAAAGAACGCAACGTTGCCCACGATGATGTTCTCGTCGAACTTGTAGGTCGCATGCGGGTTGGGGCGCACCGATACCTCGCCGCCCGAAAGTCCCTTGCCAAAGTAGTCGTTGGCGTCGCCGCACACGTTGAGCGTAATGCCGCGCGGCAGGAAGGCGCCAAAGCTCTGGCCGGCCGAACCATCGCAATCGATGGTGATGGAGCCGGCGGGCAGGCCCTCGGGATGCGCCTTGGTCACCGCGTTGCCCAAGATGGTGCCCACGCAGCGGTTGACGTTGGCGATATCGGCGCGGAAGCGAATCGGACGCAGATGCGCACGGGCGTCGGCCGTATAGGGCACAAACAACGTGGAGTCGAGCGTCTTGTCGAGCTCGCTGTCCGCGGCCATCTGCGGCAGGAAGTGGCGACCGTCGGCGCCCGGAATATGGGCACCGAACTCGCAGGTCGCGCTTGCCAGCACGGGCGACAGATCGAGCAGGTTGGCCTTGCGGTTGCCCGGGACCTCGATCTGGCGCAAGCACTCGGGATGGCCGACCATCTCGTCGACGGTGCGGAAGCCCAGGCTCGCCATGACCTCGCGCAGCTGCTCGGCAACAAAGAGCATAAAGTGCTCAACGTGCTCGGGCTTGCCGCGGAAGCCGCGACGCAGGCGGCAGTTCTGCGTGGCGATGCCGGCCGGGCAGGTATCCTGCTGGCAGTCGCGCTGCATGAGGCAGCCCATGGAGATGAGCGGCATGGTCGCAAAGCCAAACTCCTCGGCACCCAGCAAGCAGGCGACGGCAACATCGGTGCCGTCCATGAGCTTGCCGTCGGCCTCGAGCACCACGCGGGAGCGCAGGCCGTTTTGCAGCAACGTCTGCTGAGCCTCGGCAAGGCCGAGCTCCAGCGGCAGACCCGCATGCCAGATAGAGTCGCGCGCAGCGGCACCCGAGCCGCCATTGTGGCCGCTGATCAAGATCTTGTCGGCAGCGCCCTTGGCCACACCGGTGGCGATGGTGCCGACGCCGGCCTCACTGACCAGCTTGACCGACACGCGCGCGCCGGGGTTGGCGTTCTTAAGATCGAAGATAAGCTCCGCCAGGTCCTCGATGGAGTAGATGTCGTGGTGCGGCGGAGGCGAGATCAGGCCGATGCCGGGCGTGGACTGACGGACCTCGGCGATCCAGGGGTAGACCTTCTTGCCGGGCAGGTGGCCACCCTCGCCGGGCTTGGCGCCCTGGGCCATCTTGATCTGAATCTCAAAGGCGCTGCACAGGTAGCGGCTCGTCACGCCAAAGCGCGCGCTTGCCACCTGCTTGATGGCGGAGTTCTTGGAGTCACCGTTAGCCAGCGGGGTCTCGCGACGCGGATCCTCACCGCCCTCGCCGGAGTTGGAACGGCCGTGCAGGCGGTTCATGGCGATGGCCATGCACTCGTGTGCCTCTTTGCTGATGGAGCCATACGACATGGCACCGGTGTTAAAGCGGCGGACGATGTTGAGCGCGGGCTCGACCTCGTCGAGCGAAACCGGCGTGCGGCCGCTGGCATCAAAGTCGAGCAAGTCGCGCAGGCGCACGGCACGGCCGGTGCGGTGCAGGCGGGCGCTGTACTCCTTAAAGGTGTCGTAGCTGTCCTCACGGCAGGCGGTCTGCAGCAGGTAGACGGTCTGCGGGTCGATAAGGTGATCCTCGCCGCCGAGCGGGCGCCACTTGGTCAGACCCAGCGTGGGCAGCTGATCGGGAGCCGGGCTCTTAAGGATAGCGAGCGCGGCGTCGTAGCGCTCGTTTTGCTCGCGCTCAACGTCCTCGACACCCATACCGCCCACACGGCTCACCGTGCCGGCGAAGTACGCGTTGACGAACTCCGGCGTAAAGCCCACGGCCTCGAAGATCTGCGCCGAATGGTAGCTCTGCACCGTGGAGATGCCCATCTTGGACATGATAGAGACGATGCCGGCGGTCGCAGCCTTGTTGTAGTTGGCGATGCCCTGCTCGGCCGTCACGTCCAGGTCGCCGCGCGCCGCCAGATCGCGGATGCACGCGTGCGCGTTGTACGGATAGATGCCGCTCGCGGAGTAGCCCACCAGTGCCGCAAAGTCGTGCGGGGACACGGCGTCGCCACACTCCACCACGATGTCGGCAAAGGTACGCACGCCGGCGCGGATCAGGTGGTTGTGCACACAGCCCACGGCGAGCAGCGACGGCACGGGCACCTCGCCCGCAGCGGCACGATCACTCAACACCACGATGTTCACGCCGTCGCGGACCGCAGTCTCAACGTCCTCTGCAAGCTGCTTGAGCGCAGCCTGCAGCGCGCCCTCGCCCGCATCGCGGCGGTAGACGGCGCGGAAACGTCGAGTCTTAAAGCCCACGCGGTCGATGGCGCAGATGCGGTCAAACTCCTCCTCGCTCAGCAACGGACGTTCCAGGCGCACCAGCTGACAGGCCGTACGGGAGTCCTCGAGCAGGTTGCCGTGGTTGCCCAGGTAGAGCGTGGTCGAGGTGACCATGTGCTCGCGCAGGGCATCGATCGGCGGGTTTGTGACCTGGGCGAACAGCTGATAGAAATAGTCGTAGAAGGAGCGCGTCTTCTTGGACAGGCAGGCCAGCGGCGCATCGATGCCCATCGAGGCGAGCGGCGCCTTGCCCTGCTGGGCCATGGGACGCACGACCTCGTCAACATCATCCCAGTGATACCCGAGCTTAGCCATGCGCACGGCGGCGGGCACCTCGGCATCCTCGGCGGGTGTTGCCGCGGCAGGCCTATCGAGCGCGTCGACGGTCAGCGTCTCCTCGGCAATCCAGTCGCGGTAGGGCTTTTCCTTGGCGTAACGGGCGCGCAGCTCGTCGTTGTAGATGACGCGGCCGCGGGCAAAGTCGACCTCGAGCATCTGGCCCGGCCCCAGACAGCCGCTCGTCAGGATGTTCTCGGGGCTCACCTCGATGGTGCCCACCTCGCTTGCCAGCATAAAGCGACCGTCGCGCGTCACATAGTAGCGGGCGGGACGCAAGCCGTTACGGTCGAGGGCGGCACCCAGCGTGCGACCGTCGGTAAAGGCGATGGCCGCCGGGCCATCCCACGGCTCCATGAGCATGGACTGGTAAGCGTCGTAGGCGCGGCGCTCCTCGCTCAGATTGTCGTTGTGGTCCCACGGCTCGGGCAGCAACATGGACGCGGCACGCGTGAGTGGACGACCGTTCATGACCAGGAACTCAAGCACATTGTCCAGAATCGCGGAGTCGGAACCCTCGCGGTTGATGATGGGCATCACGCGCTCAAGATCATGTTGCAGCACGGGGCTGTACAGGTTGGGCTCGCGGGCGCGAATCCAGTTGACGTTGCCCTTGAGGGTGTTGATCTCGCCGTTGTGGATGATAAAGCGGTTGGGGTGCGCGCGCTCCCAGCTGGGCGTGGTGTTGGTGGAGTAGCGCGAGTGGACGAGCGCCACGGCCGTCTTGACGGCGGCGTCGTTGAGATCGATGAAGAAGCGGCGCATCTGCGTGGCGACCAGCATGCCCTTGTACACGATAGTGCGCGAGCTCATGGAGCACACGTAGAAGATCTTGTCTCGCAGGGCAAACTCGGCGTCGGCCTTCTTCTCGATGGTGCGGCGGCACACGTACAGGCGACGCTCAAAGGCATCGCCGGCGGGCGTGTCGTCCGGACGGCCCAGGAAGGCCTGCAGGATAGTAGGCATGCAGGCGCGGGCCGTCTCACCCAGGTCGTGCGGGTCGACCGGCACCTCGCGCCAAAAGAGCAGCGGCACGCCGGCCTCGGCGCAGCCCTCCTCAAACACGCGGCGGGCATCCTCTACGCCCTTGTCGTCCTGCGGGAAGAACAGCATGGCCACGCCATAGTCGCCCTCTGCCGGCAGAATCTGGCCGCACTTTTGAGCCTCTTTACGGAAAAAGTGATGCGGAACCTGAAACAGGATGCCGGCGCCGTCGCCGGTGTTCTTCTCGAGTCCCGTGCCGCCGCGGTGCTCCAAGTTGACCAGAATGGACAGTGCATCGTCCAGAATCTGGTGATGGCGCTCACCGTTGATATCGGCAAGCGCGCCGATGCCACATGCATCGTGGTCGAATTCGGGGCGATAAAGGCCCTGCTGCTGAGCGGAATCTGCCTGCATCGCGATCCTCCCCTAGATATTAGACAGTCAGTTGAATAGGCATAGTAGGAGCATCGCCGGCCCGTTGTGTTTCCCGCCCGTTTCGAAACAATCGCGTAACGCACGTAACAAATGATCCGTTTTCCGGCACTTGGGGGCATTCCTTTTCTGCCGGCAGCTTGGGACACTCCTTCTATCAAACGTGTACATCAGCCTCCAAACATGTCGAAATTTGGCATCTTTGGAGGCTGATGTACACGTTTTTGCGCAGGGACAGTCAGCGCATACGTACCCGGCCCCTTCGGGTCATTCTGAAAAAGCGATACCCAAGTACCTCAATTCCATATATTCATACGTGTTTAGTAGGTTGTAGACTATCGGGAACCGAATCCTTACAGACAGGAGTCACTCATGGGCTACCCGAGCATCCATCCCACCGGCACCCTCATCTACGACAAAGAGCGTGCCTACAACGGCTACACCATCTTCCCCACCCCGGGCGGCGCACTGCTCATCGACATGAACGGTCGCGAGGTCAACCGTTGGGCCGGCCTGGGAGGCTTTCCCAACAAGCTGCTGCCAGGCGGCCAGGTCTTTGGCACCTCGGGCGCGCGCGGCGGCGCGGCGGCCTATCAGGACCAGCTCGATCTGCTGCAGGTCGACTGGGATGGCAACATCGTCTGGAAGTGGGACCACACCGAGCTCGTGGCCGACGAGGGCAAGGACCCTGCCTGGCAGGCGCGCCAGCACCACGACTACCAGCGCGAGGGGTCGCCCGTGGGCTACTACGCCCCCGGTCTGGAACCGCGCACGGACGGCGGCAATACCATCATCCTCACGCACGAGAACAGCTATCACCCCGAAATCAGCGACAAGCTCCTGATCGACGACAAGGTCATCGAGGTCACCTGGGACGGCGAGGTCGTCTGGGAGTGGCGCGCGGCCGACCACTTTGAGGAGTTCGGCTTTGACGAGGCGGCCAAAAAGTCGCTCTACAACAACCCCTCTATGCGCGGCGAGGCCGGTGGCGACTGGCTGCACATCAACTGCGTCTCGGAGCTCGGCCCCAATAAGTGGTACGACCGCGGTGACGAGCGCTTCGCCCCCGAGAACCTCATCTTCGACTGCCGCAACGCCAATATCTTGGCCATCATCTCCAAAAAGACGAGCAAGATCGTCTGGAAGCTCGGTCCGCGCTTTGACGGCAGCGATGCCGAGAAAAAGATCGGCTGGATTATCGGCCAGCATCACTTCCACATGATTCCCAAGGGGCTTCCCGGCGAGGGCGACCTGCTGGTCTTTGACAACGGCGGTGCCGCGGGATACGACGCGCCCAACGCCATCGCGCCCGACGGCACCAACGCCGTCCACCGCGATTACTCGCGCATCCTGCAGTTCAACCCCATCACGCTCGAAATCACGTGGCAGTACACCCCGCTCGAGGCCGGCTGGCTCCCCTTTGCCGACGGTAGCCGTTTCTACTCGCCGTTCATCAGCTCAGCCCAGCGCCTGCCCAACGGCAACACGCTCATCACCGAGGGCTCCGACGGCCATCTGATCGAGGTCACGCCCGATCACGAGATTGTCTGGGAATACCTGAGCCCCTACTTTAAGGCACCGGCGCCCGGCTTTAGCTCCAACATGGTCTACCGCGCCTATCGCGCGCCCTACGAGTGGGTGCCGCAGGTAGAGCACGCGCCCGAGGTGTCAATCGAGCCCATCGACAACGCCATCTTCCGCGTGCCGGGCGCTTCGAGCGAGAAGCTCAACGTGACCGTGGTCAATGGCATCGATCCCTACCAGACCGCCCTCACCGGCATGAATGCCGAGGACGAGGAATCCGACGAGGGCCATGCGGACTTTTGCATGATGAGGCTCGACACCACCGACCTCAAGGGCGACAACAAGGCGCCCAAGTTCGACCTGTAATCCCACCGCTTCAAACATCTCAATCTGGAACAGGAGGAGCCGATTTTAACGCCTAGATGTTACAGATTGAGATTTTCTGCAGGACGGTTTTGGTTTGTCTCGATCTGTAACACGAAGGGCCGGTTTTGGCGGTCAGCTGTTACAGATCGAGATTTTCCATAGGACCATTTCTTCCTGTCTCGATCTGTAACACCTAGGCCCAATTTCCATCCCCAGTTGTTACAGATCGAGACATTTCGGCAGCCCCCTTTCACCGTCCTATTCAAATACAACAATTTTGTTAGTCTTGGTTAACTTTTGAGTCTAAAACGGGTATCCTTTGCGGCGTCAAGCAAACGGCACGCGCGCCGTGCCACATTAAGGAGGCCCCCATGGCACACCAGACAGACCAACAGACGATGCAACTCGTCCTTATCCGTCACGGAGAGTCGGAGTGGAACAAACTCAACCTGTTCACCGGCTGGACCGATGTTGAGCTCACTGACACGGGCCGTGAAGAAGCCGCCGCAGGCGGTCGAGCCCTCAAAGAAGCCGGTTTCGACTTTGACGTCTGCTACACTTCGCGCCTCAAGCGCGCGATCCACACCCTCAACATCGTGCTCGGCCAGATGGATCGCGAGTGGCTGCCCGTCATCAAATCCTGGAAGCTCAACGAGCGCCACTACGGCGCACTGCAGGGTCTCAATAAGGCCGATGCCGCGGCGGAGCACGGCGACGAGCAGGTGCTCATCTGGCGCCGCTCCTTCGATGTCTGCCCGCCGATGCTCGAGCCGGGCGACAGTCGCGACCCCCACACCCAGGAGCAATACCGCGACGTAGCGCCCGACCAGCTGCCCTATACCGAGTGCCTCAAGGATACGATCGCCCGTGCCTGGCCCTATTTTGAGGACGAGATTCGACCCCAAATGCTCGCCGGCAAACGAGTGTTGATCGCCGCGCACGGCAACTCCCTGCGCTCGCTCGTCATGAAGTTCGAGCACCTCACGCCCGAGGAAATCCTCAAGGTCAACATCCCCACCGGCGTGCCGCTCGTTTACACCTTCGACACCGATTTCAACGTCCTCGACAAGCGCTACATCGGCGACCCGGCGACCATCGCCGCCAAGATCGACGCCGTGGCCAATCAGGGCAAAGCGCACAAGTAGCCCCAACCCAAATCCGACGCGTGGCGCCGCACGACCCAGATGTGACGTCACGCCGCCCATACGCAGGAGCGCACCATGCTCAACCATCTCAAACAACACTTTGGCTCCCGACGCACCGGCGGTCACGGAGGCCTAGACATTGCGCGGCATATCGGCCCCGGGCTGCTCGTGACCGTCGGCTTTATCGACCCGGGCAACTGGGCCTCCAATATGGCCGCAGGCTCGCAGTTTGGCTACGCGCTGCTGTGGATCGTCACGCTGTCCACGATTATGCTGATCGTCTTACAGCACAACGCGGCGCACCTGGGCATCGCCACGGGCGCCTGCCTTGCCGAGGCCACGACCCGCTTTCTCCCCCGCTTCGTTGGGCGCACGGTGCTCGCCAGTGCCTACCTCGCGACCATCGCCACCGCCATGGCCGAGGTCCTGGGCGGCGCGATCGCACTCCAGATGCTCTTTGGACTGCCCGTGCGCGCCGGCTGCGTCATCGTGGCGGCAATATCGATGGCGATGCTCATGACGAACTCCTACAAGCGTGCCGAACGCTGGATCATCGCCTTCGTCGGCGTGGTAGGACTCTCGTTTTTGGCCGAGCTTGCGCTGGTCAAGGTCGACTGGCCGCAGGCCGCCGCAAGCTGGATCACACCCAGTATGCCCACCGGCTCGGCCGCGATTATCGTGAGCGTCCTGGGTGCGGTCGTTATGCCACACAACCTCTTTCTACACTCCGAGGTCATCCAATCCATGCACTTCGAAGGCCAAGGCGAGCAGGTTATCGAAGAGCGTCTGCGCTACGAGCTCTTTGACACGCTCTTTTCGATGGGCGTGGGCTGGGCAATCAACTCGGCCATGGTCATCCTGGCCGCAACGACCTTCTTTGTGCACGGTATTGTTGTAGACGACCTCGCTGTCGCAGCAGCCACGCTCTCCCCCATTCTTGGCCCGGCAAGCTCGACCATCTTTGCGGTAGCGCTGCTGTTTGCGGGCCTCTCGAGTAGCGTGACGGCGGGCATGGCAGCCGGCACCATTTCGGCGGGCATGTTCGACGAGGAATACGACATCCACGACCGACATTCCTCGATCGGGGTAGCGGCCTGTTTCGCCGGCGCAGTGGCGGCGTGTCTGGCCGTCCCAAATCCTTTTGAAGGTCTCATCTGGAGTCAGGCACTGCTGTCGCTTCAGTTGCCGATTACGGTCTTTGTGCTCATACGGCTCACCAGTTCACGCCGCGTCATGGGCAAATACGCCAACTCACGCCCACTCAATGCGCTGCTCGTAGGGATCGGTATCATCGTGACGACTCTCGATGTCGTGTTGTTGACAGGGATGTAATGGGGCGGGGCACCTACCCAGGCAAACGTCTCAATCTGTGACATCTAGACCCGCTTTTGATGTCTAGATGTCACAGATCGAGATCATTCCGAGGGACGGCTCCGTTTGTCTCAATCTGTAACACGTAGGCCCCGTTTTCACTGCTAGATGTTACAGATTGAGATCTTCTGCCGGACGGTTTTGGTTTATCTCAATCTGTAACAGATAGACCCGTTTTGAGTCGTTAGATGTTACAGATCGAGACAATTCCCCGGCTGAGGTTACAGACAGAACGGTCAGCAGCAGCTGTAGACAATCTCGCCGTTGAGCTCCATGCGCGCGATCGCCACGCCGAAGACTTGTTCCAGGACACCCTGGCCGAGAATCTCAGCAGGTGTACCCACGGCAACGATGCGCCCGCCGTCCATGACGGCGATGCGGTCGCAGAAGCGCAGGGCGAGCGGCAGGTCGTGAATGACCACCGCACCGGTCATCCCCTGCTCATGGACCAACCCACGAGCCAGGCGCATCACGTCGAGCGCTGCGCGGGGATCCAAATAGGTCGTGGGCTCGTCGAGCAGCACCGTCCGCGCCCGCTGGGCGAGTACCATGGCGATAAACGCCCGCTGCCGCTCGCCGCCTGAAAGCGCGCGGGCAGCCTTGTGCGCCAGATGCTCAACGCCGGCAACGTGCATAGACTCGGCAACGATCTGACGGTCCTGCTCGGTCAGCCCACCGAACAGGCCCATATGGGCATAGCGCCCGCACGATACGAGCGCCTCCACCGTCATAGACGGCGTGCGGTGAATCTGGGGCAGCAGCGCGATGCGTTCGGCGCGTTCACGGGCAGACAGGCTGCCGAGAGCATCGCCCTCGATGAGCACCTCGCCCGCTGCCGGCTCCAGCACGCCATCGATCACGCGCAACAGGGTCGACTTACCGCAGCCGTTGGGGCCGACAATGCCCGTCAGGCAACCCGTGGGCAGCGCGAGCGACAAGCCGTCCAGTACCACGTGCTCGCCATAGGCAAAGTGAACATCGCGCAGCTCAACGGCCGCGCCCGCGCAAGCCACGTCAGCAGCGCCCGCGCCCCGCACACCACGCTCACTCATCGCGGAACCCCTTTCGCGCCATGATCAGGTAGATAAAGAACGGTCCGCCCACGAGCGACAGCAAAATACCCACCGGCAGCTCGTAGGGCGCAAAAGCCGTGCGCGCGACGGTATCGCACAACACGGTAAACGCTGCGCCGCACATTGCGCACAGCGGAATGACCACGCGGTTGTCGTGGCCTGCAAGGCGGCGCACCGCATGAGGCACCATTAGGCCCACAAAGCCGATCAGGCCACCAAAGCTCACCGCGCAGCCTGCGAGCAGCGCCGCCACCGCCAGCGCCACCACGCGCACCGCCACTGTACGCATGCCTAGGCCATGGGCAGCCTCGCGACCGAGCGACAGTACATTCAGGCGATTTGCCAGGCAAAACGCCATCGCCATGCCGCCAGCCGCCAGCAGCACCGGCAGCATCAAGTTGCGCATGAGCACGCCCGAGAAGCCGCCGACCAAGTACGCCGACGATCCCACGTACACGTTTGGCGCCACCAGCAGCACGGTATTCATGCCGGCACCGGCCACGGCGTTGATCGCCACGCCCGAAAGTACCACCGTCAGACGCGACACGCCGGCGCGCGCCGAAATGGCAAACACCAGCCCGGCCGCGACCAGCGCGCCCACAAAGGCAACGAGCGGCAGCAGCTCGCGCGGCGGATCGTTATAGAACAACGGACAGGCCGAAACGGCAAGTACCGCTAGGCCCGCGCCCGAGTTGATGCCGATCACACTGGGGCTCGCCAACGGGTTGTCGAGCACCGCCTGAATGAGCGCGCCGGCAACAGAAAGCGCCGCGCCGGCAACAAGGCCGGCAACGACGCGGGGCATGCGAATATTCACGATGATATTGGCGACGGTCGCGTCCACGGGGGCACCCGTCACAAACGCGGCAATATCGCCGAGCGAAACGGAGCTGGGACCCATGCAAAACGAGACGACGGCAACGACAATCAGCGCCGCGACAGAACCGGCGAACAAGCGGGCGGCGCGGCGGCGCGCGTGCGACAGCGCACTCCCCGCCCCGTTCGAACTCGTCTTACGCATGCAAACCCCCTAGTTCATCTTGGCAAGCGCCTTACCCAGAATCGTATAGGACTCATCCCATTTGGCATTGGGCTTCGACATAAAATGCGCGCTGTCGAGCACCTTGTAGTTGCCCGCCTTAACGGCCGATAACTCGCCCCAGGCAGGATTGGACTCGACGGACTGCGTAAAGTTGCGCTCGGCAGCCTTTGTATCAGTGCCGACGGACAGCACAAAAATATAATCGGGATCGAGCGCGGCAATCGACTCGATGCTAAAGTCCGTGAGCGCACTCGGATTCTCGTCGCACACGTTGGTCGCGCCGAGCTCCTTGACCATCGCACCCGTCATACCGGTGGAATCCTGCGCGGTAACGCCCTTGGAATACGAGCTCATCACCAGCACACGCGGCTTTTTAGCGGCGACACTATACTTTTTGACGGCCTTTTTGATCGAGGCCTGAACATCAAGGCCGTTCTTCTGATACAGGTCGTCACGGCCCGTGATGGCGGTAAAGATGCGGAGCATACGCAGATAATCGTCAAACGTGGTGACCTTAAAGAACGCACAGGGAATCTCGGACGCATCAAGGGCGCTCTTAAGGTCGGATTGCGAAACACCCGTGGAGTGCTTGCCATCCGAAAGGCCGGTAGTGATCACAAAGTCAGGATCCTGAGCCATGATGGACTCAAGCGACAACGACGTGGAACGGCCCACCGATGCCACCTTGTCGGCATCGACGCCGTAGTTTTCGTAGGCATCGTCGGTCGCAGCCGTCAACTCGCCGCCCGCGAGCTCCCAAGCGTTGGCAAAGCTGCCCATGCAGGCCACGACATGCTTAGGCTTCTTGACGGTAACGGTGTTGCCCAAGTCGTCGGTAAAACTCACCGCGCCATCCTCGGCGATCTTAAGATCGACCGACTTGGCGACCTTGTCGTCGGTAGAGATCGAGGACTTGCCGGCGTCAGACGACTGGACAGCAGAGCCCGCCGCAGAACCGCTATTTGCCGAGGAACCGCTCGCCCCGCAAGCGCTCAAGCCCAGGCTCAAAACAGCGGCGAGCGCAAGCGTAGCACCGGCCATGATGGGTCGTACCAAATGGGTCTTCTTCATCGTTATACTTTCTGCTCTTTCTTCTCTTCTATTCGTTCGTAGCGCACAGCGCACGCGCATGGCGCGCATACAGTTCCCGTACGGCGGCAACCTCGCCCAAGCCGCAATCGCAGAGCTGAGGGACATAGCCCGCCGCGCTCAGGATGCTTGCCCACGAGCAGTCGTCGGCGCCGCCCATGTTCTTGAGCACGTGGCGCCCCGCGGAAAGCATGAGCGGCACCAAACGCACCGTTGCACCCGGTTCGGCAAGCCCGCGAACAACCTGCAGGGCGGCATCCGGACCATCCGACAGGCATGCCACCGCTAAATCATCACGTCCGACACGGGCAAAAGCAGCGCCCAGCGCGCCGTAGGCATCAAACGCATCACGGGGCTGCGTATAGCCGCTGCCCGCCGGCCCGCCAATGCCATGGCCTACAAAGAGGGTCACGACCCCGGGCTCGGAAGCCCACGCGCCCATAAGCGCCGCGGCAAGACAATCAACGTCCGCGGCATCGGACAGGAGCGGGGCGCCGACAACGGCCTTCAGCCCCAAACGCTCGGCCGCAGCATGCACGCGCTCGCGCAGGTTGCCTTGGGCCCATCCGTCAACGACCATACCGGACACAACCGCTACCCGCCGCGCGCCAGCTGCGACGACCCACTCCAACACGCGCTCCAGCTCGGGCACGTCCTCGCCGCGGCGGGTCAAAAGCCGGCACACCGCTGGGCCCGAAAAGGCCAACTCGCACGGCACGTCCACGGCATTGGACACCGCGCGGAACACCGGCTCGATTGCCGCCGCACGTGCCTGGGCGCGCGTGGTGCCGTAAACGGCAAACACCACGGCATCCACGCGACTGGCCTCATGCGGCGTCACCGTGCCAGCCGCACCCGACATCTCGGTCAAAGCGCCGCCCACGCCTAACCCTCAACAACCCCGATCGGCACGCGGGCGACCTGCTTATCGTGCTCAACATGAAAGGCGTTGAGCACCAAATGCTCGGGGTCCATCAGCGACAGAATCAGATACGCCGCCGTCGAGTCAAACGCCAGGCGCTTGTCCTCCTCGGAGGGACGCGATGGGCTCTCGGGGCCAGTTGCCGAGCATCTCCCAGCCATGGGCGCGCGCATCCTTAACGGCCGCGAGCTGCTCGCGCGGATCCATCGAAAAGTGCTCGTTACTCTCGTCGATATTGGTAAGCAGGTACACATGCTCGACGGTACCCACCGTCGCCTCGCCCTCACCGCTCACGGTGCCGGCAATCAGACCGCATGCCTCGTTGGGCAGACCCTCCTTGGCATGTGCCACGATGCGGTCGTAATCCGCGGCCGCAAGCAGCAGCTTCTCCACGCGCGGCATCGCTACTCCCCCGCCTTAAGGCTCGCACCGTGCACGGCATCGGCGCACTCGGGCTGCTCGTAGTCGATCAGCTCGGTAATGGTCGGATGCTCGCCGCAGATGGCGCAATTGGGGTCGGCCGGCGGCAGCTTGATGGTATGGAAGTCGCCCGCCAGTGCATCGTAGGTGAGCAGCTTGCCCGTAAGCAGGTTGCCGATGCCAAGGATGTACTTGATGGCCTCGAGCGCCTCCAGGCAGCCGATCACGCCCGCCATGGAGCCGATGACGCCCGCCTGCTTGCACGTGGGCACGGCGTCTTTGGGCGGCATGGTCTTAAAGACGCAGCGGTAGCACGGGCCCTCGCCCGGCACATAGGTCATGAGCTGGCCCTTAAAGCGGATGATGCCCGCGTGCACAAAGGGCTTCTTGGCCATGACGCAGGCGTCGTTGATGAGGAACTTCGTGGGGAAGTTGTCCACGCCGTCGATCACAAAGTCGTAGTCGGCGATAAGGTCGGCGATGTTGGTGGAGTCGACAAACTCCTGGTAGGTGTTGACCGTGACGTCGGGATTGATGTCCTCCATCGTCTCCTTGGCGCTTTCCACCTTGGGCTCGCCGATGTTGGACGTGGCATGGATCACCTGACGCTGCAGGTTGGAAAGATCGACCTCGTCGGCATCGACAATACCGATGGTGCCCACGCCGGCAGCAGCCAGGTACAGAGCCGCCGGCGCACCCAGGCCACCGGCGCCAATGATGAGGACCTTGGCATTCAGAAGCTTCTTTTGCCCCTTAACGCCAACCTCCTTCAAGATAATGTGGCGCGAATAGCGCTCAAGCTGTTCATTCGAAAAAGCCATGCGATAGCTCCCTTTACGCAAATAGAAACGGGGATCGGCTAAAACGTTTCGGTATTAAAAACGTTCCAGGTGCCGCAGGTTGCCGCGAAAGAGGAGCGCCGCGTACTATATGTACGCAAGCGACGGCTTGAGCGGCAAGATGCGGTGCCTGGGACGTTTTTAACAGCCACCGCCCATGAAGTATAAAAACTCAACCGTGTCGCCATCGTTGAGCACGCGGCTGTCGAAGTCCTTGTGATCCACGAACTCATCGTTGACCGACACGGTCACGTACTCGGGCGTCTCGACGTTCTCGGCCGCCACGAGCTGCGTCACCGTCAGGCCCTCGTCGTACTCTTTCTGCTTACCGCCGACATTGATCTTCATGATTGGCATCCTTCCTACCAAGTAATTACGTATCCGCGCCCCTGCGGGCCCATCCAAACAAGCACTTAAGCGAGCGCCCCGTCGATAAACTCCTCAAGCTCCGCGAGCGCCTTGAAGCCCACCGTGCGGCCGGCCTCCTTGCCGCCCTGGAACAGCACGAGCGTAGGTGCCGCCATGACGCCGTTATCGACAGCTACCTGCGTGTCAAAGTTGATGTTGACCTTCACCACGTCGAGATCGCCAGCGCGGGCCTCCTCCAGCTTGGCAAGCTGCGGGTTCAGGCGCTTGCACGGGATGCAGGTATCCGAATAAAAGTCCACTAGCACCGGCTTATCCGCCTTGAGAACGCGCTCCTCAAACGAAGCGGCATCGATCCTATCTGCCATCGTCAGTCTCCTTACTCGTCCACGAGTTTCTTAACGTACAGGTCAAACGTTCCCTCGTCCGACGGCACCAGGCGAAGCACCTGCTGGCCGTCATCCTTAAGCGAGCGCGGCACGTTTTGCATGGGCTCGCCCTCGTTGAGGTGAACCTTGAGCACCTGGCCGATCTCGAGCTCCTCGATGGCGGCCTTCGCGCGCACAAACGTCATGGGGCAGACGGCGTCGGTGATATCGACCTCGTCGTCAAATGCAATCTCTTCCTGGGCCATGGAGGCCTCCTTCCTTAGACGGCATGGGTGTAACCCCGCCGCGTCAACTTATTTATCGGTGCCGATCAGCGGCTTGACGGGCTCGCCCGGCTTGGGCGCATGCTCGTTGTAGGCAGCGGTCACGGCCTCGACCATGCCCTCCCAGCCCTCGCGATCGAGCGTGAACTTAAAGCGGTCGCCGGCCTTGGCGTGGTCGTCGAACCACTGGATTGCGGCGTCGGCAACAGCAATAAGCTGCTCGTCGCTCTCGATGGGCGGCAAAAACGACTTGGCCTTGGTGATGTGGTTGCCAAACAGGCCGCCAAAGCACACGTTGTAGACCGGCTGGGTCTCCCAAGCGTCGACCGGGCACTTTTGCGAGCACTTGCCGCAGCTCGCGCACTTGTCGTAGTCCACCGTGAGCGTCTCGCCGTCGTCGCTGATGGCGCCAAACGAGCACACCTTGGAGCAGATGCCGCAGTGGATACACGCGTCGGGAACCCAGGTGACCTTGCGGCCGCCCTTGATGCCCATGTCGTTCTCCTCGGCCTTCAGGCAGTTGTTTTGGCAGCCGGTCACGCCGAATTTGAACTTACCAGGCAGGTCGCGGCCAAAGTAGCGCTCGTCGAGCTCGTTGGCGACGGCAAAGCTGTCGATATTGCCCGAGGGACACGACACACAGCCCTGGCAGCCCGTCACGGTACGCACGCGCGCGCCGCAGCAGCCCGGCTCTACGCCGCCCTTGGCGAGCGCGGCCTTGACCTCCTCGGCGTCCTCCACGTTGATCCAGGGGATCTCGATGGACTGGCGGCTCGTATTGTGGATGTAGCCGTGACCGTACTTCTCGGCCACCTCGGCCACAGCGATAAGCTGCTCGGCCGTCATATGCCCGGCCACCACGCGCAGGCGAAGGCTGTAGTACCCCTTCTGCTTCTGGGCCATAAAGCCGCCCTTTTTGAGTGCGGCATTGTTGATCTTTGCCATAGCTTTCCCCTTCTATGCTTGATCGGCGGCGGTGAGCGACTGCTCAAAATCCTCGATAAGATCGGCGAGGTCCTCGATCCCGATCGATAGGCGAATCGTATCGGGCCACACGCCTGCCGCCTGTTGCTCCTGCGGCGAATTGTCGGCGAAAACAGTTGTCGCGGGATGTGTGATAAGTGTCTTGGTGTCGCCGATATTGCTTACGCGCAGCGGCAACTTGACGCCGTTGATAACCTTGAACGCGCGCTCCTGGGAGCCCACGCGGATCGACATGAGCGCGCCAAAGCCACGGCCGCCAAACTGACGCGCGGCCAAGTCGTGACCTAGGTGCGAGGGCAGGCCCGGATAATCGACCTCGACATCGTGGCCGCTCGACGCGAACCATTCGGCAAGGCCTTGAGCGTTAGCGCAGGCGCGCTCCATGCGCAGAGCGAGCGTTTCGATACCCGTACAGTTGAGAAACGCGTTTTGCGGCGACAGGCACGCGCCGGTATCGCGGAACAGTCCCTGTCGCAACTTGACCGTGTAGGCCATGTTGCGAAACTTTGCCCACTTGGCCATGGACGGATAGCGCCGCGGATCCCACGGACCGCGGCCCGAGTCGATCACCACGCCGCTGATGGCATTGCTGTGGCCGTTGATGTACTTGCTTGAGGACTCAACGACCACGTCGGCACCCAGGTCGAGCGGGCGGCACAGATACGGCGTCGCCACGGTGTTGTCGACCACCAGGCCAATGCCGTGCGCGTGGGCGACCTCGGCAATAGCGGCGATGTCGAGCACTTCGAGCTTAGGGTTCGAGATCGTCTCGGCAAACACAAGCTTGGTGCGCTCGTCAATCGCCTGCTCCAGTGCCGCCGGCGTAAGTTCGGGAACATAGACGGTCTCGATGCCAAAATCGCGCAGGCTCTCAAAGAGCTCGAGCGTGCCGCCGTACAGACATGCCCCTGCCACGATCTTGTCCCCCGCGCGCAGCACGTTGGAGACGGCGTTGAAGATCGCCGCCATGCCCGAGGCGGTGGCAACGGCGGCAAAACCGCCCTCGAGCGCCGCCATGCGACGCTCAAACGCCGCGACGGTAGGGTTGCCCAGACGCGTGTACACGTAGCCCGGCGCACGCCCGCCCGCCACCGCAGCGTGGCGTTCTTCCTCGTCAAAGGCATAGGCGCTCGTTTGGTAGATCGGCGGCGTCGTCGACTCCACGGCAAACGGCTCGCGGCGGCGCGCATGGAGCAGCGCCGTCTCAAAGCGCATGCCGTCGATACGCTCGTCGCTCGGTTCGGTCATCCTCAATCGCTCCCTCATTGTGCGAACAATTTGCTTGGCGCACCATTCTGCTACAAATCCTACCAACCGTATAGGTTAAATAACGTATTCGGGTCCCTTTTGTTTCGACTTGATGAAATGGTCGTACACGCGCTTCTTGTACCAGGCAAAGTCGGCGCTGCCGCGATCGCGCGGTCGGCCCAGCTGCACCTCGACGATCTCCTCGATCTTGCCGGGTCGGCTCGACATAACCACGATACGGTCGGCCAGGTACACGGCCTCCTCGATATCGTGGGTCACCATGGCCATGGTGCCGCCCTGCTCGGCGTGGATGCGCAGCAGCTCCTCCTGCAGCTCCATCTTGGTAAAGGCATCGAGCGCACCGAAAGGCTCGTCAAGCAGCAGGATCTCGGGGTTGGTCGCCAAAGCGCGGGCGATGGCGGCGCGCTGCGACATGCCGCCCGAAAGCTGTGCGGGATACGCGTCCGCAAACTCCTCCAGATCAACCGTCTTAAGTAAGCGGCTCGAGATCTGGGAGCGCTCGGAATCGGAACGACCGCGCAGGCCGAACTCGACGTTGTCGCGGATGCTCATCCAGGGAAACAGGCGGTGCTCCTGAAAGATCATCGTGCGGTCGGGGCCAGGGCCGCTCACAGGCTTGCCATCGAGCGTGACGGTACCCGTCGTGGGATGTTCGAGCCCGGCGATAATCTTGAGCAGCGTAGACTTGCCGCAGCCGGAGTGGCCCACGATCACCAAAAACTCGCCGGCGCGAATATCAAGGTCGATATGGTCGAGCACGTGGCGCGTCTCGCCCTTGATGGAAAAGTCCTTGTTAAGGCCTGCAATCGAAAGCTCGTTAGACATCATGCCCTCCTAGTTCTTCTTCTGCTGCCAGGGCGTGGCGATTTTGGCGATCACGCCGAGCACCATATCCATCAGGACGCCGGCGACGGCGATGACGATGATGCCGGCAAAGACGATGGAGTAATCCATGAGCGTACGGGCGTCGTTGATCCTAAAGCCGATGCCCGAGCTCGCGGCGATCATCTCGGAGCCGACGACAGCCATCCAGGCAATGCCGAGGGCGAGCTTGAGGCCCACAAAGATCGAGGGCAGAGCGCTTGGCAGATAGATCTGACGGAACATCTGCCAACCCGAGAGGCGATACATGCGACCTACCTCCACGAGCTTGGGGTCGCAACGCTCGATACCGTCGATGGTGTTGACCAGCACGGGAAAGAAGCTCGCCAGGAAGATGACCGCGACCTTGGACTCCTCGCCAATACCAAACCAGATCACCAACAGCGGCACCCACGCCATCATCGGAATCTGGCGCACGGCCTTAAAGGCGAGCGAGAAAAATTTGTGGGCCGAGGCGCTCATACCCATGACCACGCCAAAGAAGATGCCGGCAACTACGGCGATGGCATAGCCCTCGAGGATGCGAACCACGCTGATGGCAAGGTCGCCCTTAAAGGTGCCGGTCGTGAGCTGCTGCACGAGCGTCGACACGACCGACGAGATCTTGGGCAGCACCACCGTGGAGAGCAGCCCCGTACTAGTAGCCACGTGCCAAGCGACAAGCACCCACAGCGGCAAAATGAGCGCGAACAGCGTGTTGACAATACGAACGGCAGGCGCCGGGTCGGCGGCGGAACCGTTGGAGCCCAAGCGGCGACGCAGGTTACGGCGAGCGATGACGATGCCCACCGTGATGACCGCCGCGACTATGACCACCGGAAGCGCGCCGATCAGCCCTTGGATAATCTCGGCCTGTTTGCGGGCCGCGCGGTCCTCAGGGCTTGCCACGCTCGCGGCGATCGCGCTCGTCGCGAGCGTGGCGCCGTCCGTGCCCTTGCCGTCCGATCCAAATTCCTCAATCGCCTGCTTCAGGGCACTCGAATCCGTCCATGCCTCGATATCGACCTCGCTTTGGATGATCTTGTTATCGAGCTCAAACTGCTGGACGTTCTTCATGGCGTCGAGCATGTCGTCCGAAAGCGATGCGGGACGAAGGATCTTCTGATCGGCCACGTTTTGAGCCTTGATGACCTCGATGGGGTTGCCCGATTTCTCGGAAGAAAGCTTTATAAATCCCTCCGGGTCGGCTGTGACGTCAGCTCGCGCCTTGAGCAGCGCTTTGAGAATTGCCACCGACACATCCTGGTGGTCTTTGGCATATGCTGTGCGACCAATCAGAACCGTAGGCTCAAAATACGTGGAGGAATCAGCCTTGGCGCCATCGTGCAGGACCTTGACCAGACCTTCATTGGCAAGCTGCGTCTCCTGTCCGCCGCTCACCACCGCAGCATCCACACCGCCCGAGGCGAGGGTCGACAGGCCGTCGGGAAGCGAAGCGTTGACCGGCACGATGTCATCGAAGGTGAGCCCCGCCTCGGCCAGCACGCGCACCAGATACATCTGCGGCGTGGCGCCGCGCATGTAGGCAACCTTTTTGCCCTTCAGGTCTTTGAGGCTCTTAATGCCCGAACTCTTAGAGACGACGAGACGCCAGCCCGAACCAAAATCAGTCACAGCGAGCAGCGTGGTGTCGATGCCCTTCGACTTGCCAAGAATGCCAGCAAAGCCCGCGTAGTCGACGTAATCGAGGTCACCGGAGCTCAGGGCCTCATGAAGCGCGGGCGCCGCACCGACAAATCCCGTAACCTCGGCCTTGTATCCGAGCGGCTCCAGATACTCATCGAGATAGCCCTTGGTTTCGGCCACGCCGAGCAGACCGCTTGCAAAGTTATTGCCGCTCGAGGGAAAGCCGATGCGAACCGTCTTGGTCGGCGCGTCAGCTGCCTTGGCCTGAACGGGCAGTGCGACAAAAGCTGTCGCCGCGACAGCCAGCACGAGCAGGAACGCGCACATGCGGCGCTTCCAATCGACGCTGCGCACACCCCTTGTAATCGTGTCCTGCGATGTCATAAGCAATGCCCCTTCCTCAGCACGGGCGCGGCGGATCCGCATTCCCTTCGTTGCTTAGGTTCGGCATTATATCCGTTTATCCTACTAGGTTTATAGGAAATATAGCCTGACACCCCTATCAGAACAGCGCGACCGGCTATCGCTATTTCAGATATCCCTACACATCACCTGATCCCTTGGGGACGAATAAATCAAAAGGGCCCCGGCCGAGAATTCGACCGGGGCCCTTGGACAGAGCTATGTTCGGCTTTCGCCGTGTGCCTGCGAGTTACTCCTCGACGAGCTCAAACTGATCGGGACCGACGCCGCACACCGGGCACACATAATCCTCGGGCAGCTCGGGCGTATCGACCTCAACCTCGTAACCGCAAACGACGCACACGAACTTATACGTCTTCTTCTCCTCAGCCATGATGTTCTCCTCTCGAACGAGACTGGTGATGTACTTCGCTTATTAGTATATGTTCTCAATAAAATAATGCAAGTGTTTTTACAACAATTCTAGCCTTGATAGGACGAGGCCTTCGGAGGCGTCTTGCCCTTCAGGACCTTGTGGTAGTAGTCGTAGGTCAACGGCGTCTCGTCACTTAAGCGCTCGGCATCCTCGACCTCGCCGATAAACAGCAGATGCGTGCCCACATCCACAGTGTCGATCAAACGGCAGCTAAACAGGGCCGCCGCGTGCTCGGGCACATAGGGCATGCCCAGAGCCGTCTCGCGGGTCTCGTATTTGGCAAACTTGTCATAGTCGCCGCTGGTGCGGAACCCAAAGTTACCGATGTAGAGCATGTCGGCGGTCTGATCGATCACGGTCAGCGCGAACGCTTTGGCCGATGCGATGACGCCCGAGGTAACGTTGTCCTTGTTCACGGCAACCGAAATGCGCGGCGGCGCGGACGTCACCTGCACCGCAGTGTTGATGACGCAGCCGGCGCGCAGCCCGTCTGCCGCAGCGCTCACCACGTACAGACCGCTCGGCATGGTAAAGAACGCAGTTTTGTCCATAACGATCACTCCCCTAACCCGGGTTGGTACCTTATGGATGTATGTACCCACAAAAAAGGCGGTGCCCATAACGGACGCCGCCTTTGAGACATATGTGCCAGAACAGTAAGCAAGATGAGACGCCCGCAGTTGCGGTGAAATAGGGACTGAATAGCCCCTCAAACAGGCAAAACAGTCCGTATTCCACCGCAACTTATACAGAGCGCCTAGCGATTACGCTCCTTAAGCGCGCGGTCAATCTCGCGCTGAACGTCGCGCTTGGCCATATCCTCGCGCTTGTCGTAAAGCTTCTTGCCGCGGCCTAGGCCCAGCAGCAGCTTTACGCGGCCGTCGGTATTAAAATACAGCTCCAGCGGCACCAGGGCATAGCCGCGATTACGTAGCTTACCGTCGAGAAAGTCAATCTCCTTGCGGTGCAGCAGCAGACGACGACGGCGATCAGGGTCGCGGTTCCACACGCCACCATGGCTATAAGGATGAATATGCAGCCCCACGAGCCAGCACTCGCCGCCACGAATCAGTGCAAAGGTGTCGGTGATCTGGCACGCGCGCTCGCGAATCGACTTGACCTCGGTGCCACTCAGCTCGATGCCGCACTCAAAGGTCTCATCGATAAAGTACTCGTGGTGTGCCGAGCGATTCTTGGAGATGAGCTTGCGCTCACGCTTACTGGGCATCGCCAGCCTCCTTGGCTCCATCGGCGTTTGAGCCCGCGGCGTCGCGCTTTGCCTTGCGCTCGGCATTGAGCTCAGCGTCGCTCTCGCGCACCAGTTTGATAATCGCCGCGCAGGCCTCCTCGCCCACCAAATCGCGAGCACGCACCGTCAGGCGCGTCGCCTCCTGCTTGTCGCCGTCGCTTGCAGCATCGGTCGCGCACATAATCAGGCAGATGGCAATCTCGGCCGAAGGCGAGGTCGGCACGCCTTGCAGGGCCAGTTCACCCATCACGTGGTCGTCGCTCTCATCGGCGGCATCCGGATAGGTGGTATGGATCTTGTTGAGCAGGCGTGTCGTGTGTGCATCGTTGGGCGCTAAGCGCAGTGCCAGACGCGCGCAACCCACGGCCGCCGAGACGTTCTCGGTCTCGGGCTCCAAGAAGTACTGGCCCAGGTTGGAATAGGCGCGGGCGGCGCACTTGCCATCGCTCGCACGCTCCAGCACCGAGAACGAGAGCGATGCCCATTCCTGCTTGTCCTCGAGTGCGCGGAACAGCTCGGCCAAGTCCAAGCGATAGTTGCAGTTCATGGGGTCCCAACGCACAGCCTGCATCAGGGCATTACGAGCGCTCACATAATCCTGCTGGCGAATGTAGGCAAACGCCATGTCAGAGTACAGGCGGTCAAACGGCACCTCGACCTGCACGAGCTCGCGCGGATCCTTCTCCACGCGGCGATAGGCCAAGCGCTCAAACTTGCTATCGAAGCTAAAGTATTGGCGCTTCTCCTCCGTCTTGCACTCGGCGTCGATATACTCCTCGGCGAGCTCCACCAGGCGTTCCAACAGCGGCGTCGCCGTAGCCAGGTCGCCCTGCGCCAGATAGTTCTCGGCATACGTGATGTCTTGCAAGCTGATGGGCAGATCCATGGCTACTCCTCGATCTGAGCGAAACACGGCAGACGCCGTATATACGGTCGATACACAAAACCCGGGTCTCTTGCGAGGCCCGGGCATTCATTTGTGGGTAGCCCGTACCAGATTCGAACTGGTGATCTCCGCCTTGAGAGGGCGGCGTCCTAAACCGCTAGACGAACGGGCCATATGTAGCAAATGCAATGGCTGGGATGGAGGGAGTCGAACCCCCATTGACGGAACCAGAATCCGCTGTCCTGCCATTAGACGACATCCCAATGACTGCATTGCTGCGCTCGGCTGTGCCTTTGCGCAAGAAAGAAATATACGGGAAGTCCCGCCATGACGCAAGCCCCAATTTTGACTTTTTTGAAATTCGGTCAAATTGGCCTAATTTCGTCCAACCCGTGAAGGGCCTGTGAAGCCGACCGCTATACACGAAGGGCAAAACGCCGCGAGCGGTAGCCGTCAACCGTTGGCAGATTCTACCGCGAAAACGATAGCACCAGGCAACACAATCGAAGTATCAATGATCGCGTAGATATCGAGGCGCCATGGACGAAGAGCTTGATTACCTATGGGAGACCCTGGGCCTCGAAATCACTGCCGACCTTTGGCCCGAACGGGACAAAATCCATCCCACACTGCGCCCCGCCATCACGGTGATGCAGGCAAACTACCGCCGCGCCTCATTTTTGATCATGCGGACGTCATGGCACGCGGCGCTCCCCGACCTCAAGCGCATCCAGGCAAGCCTCGTCGAGCTGTCCGGCATGCCGACCGTCATATCCGAGACGAACTTGGAGCGGCGGCAGCGCGAGTGCCTGCAGCGGCAACGGATTCCGTTTATCTGCCCCGGCATTCAGGCATACCTGCCCTTTATGGACGAAGAGTACTGGAGCGACACGCCCGACAAGCACGTAAAGATCTACGACCCACACGAATGGGCGCAGCTGGAGGACTGACTGGGGCGGGCCCGCCGGCGGAAAGTGCATCCCATTCTGGAAGCGAATTCCGGGGCGCAGTTTCCCGTAGAGCCCTCAACCGGAAACCGTGTCCCAGAATCAGCGCTCGAAACGGGATGTCATTTCCGATAGAGCGCTCAACCGGAAAGCACATCCCGGAATCAACGCTCGAAACGGGACGCACTTTCCGCAGCCGCTACAGCAACGCCTCGGTCCAAGCCGCTTCCCTAAAGCCGGGGATCGCAAAGTCGTCGCCCACCAGCAGCGGGCGCTTAACCAGCATGCCGTCAGTCGCCAGCAGCTCGCAGCATTCCTGGTCCGTCATACCTGCATCCAGGCGAGCCTTCAGGCCCAGCTCTCGATATTTCATGCCCGACGAGTTAAAGAAGCGTCGCAGCGGCAGCCCCGAACGAGCAATCCAGGTCGCAAGTTCATCGGCCGTGGGATTGTCCGTAACGATATCGCGGTCGATATACTCAACCCCATGTTCGTCCAGCCATGCCTTGGCCTTTTTACAGGTCGAGCACTTGGGATATTCAACAAACAGTACGGTCATGGGAATCCTCCGAACATAGATCGGCCAACGCAGGTACACACCATACGAGGCGCTTCGCATGATGGGGCAATTGTAGCCCACGGGTCACACGCTAAACGAAGCGTACCCCGAATCCGCGTTTGATGAACGGCAACAGCTCCATTGCCTCGGGCGTGATATGGCCTGCAACGTTCATGCGCTCGTCGCCGGGAAGATCGACCCGCGCAATCTCAAGCTCGCCTTCGTAGCGCCCATAGCCGCTATTGCTCACAGCGATCGACCCCGCCTTTCGCGGCAGGCCGGCACCGGTATCCGTCGGCACGGAATCCGGCTTAAGCGTCGTGCGCGACTCCTGAGACCTAAAGACGAGGGCGCTCGAATCGGGCCGGTCGTGATGAATCTGCCCACGTACATAGGCATAGCCGGACTCAAGCTCGCATTGCACATCCACGTATCCGGCAGAAACTTGAGCAAACTGTGCCCAACCCGCTTCGGAAAGATCGGGGTCGCCGACCAAAACAATGTCGCAATCGGCGCCATGTGCGAGCTCAAGCATGTTGAGGGCAACCTTTGACGCGCGACCGCGCTGCGCCTCAACCGTCGGCAGTCCCTCGAATACCGGCCCGCGAACGTTGGCATCACCCGGCACAAAAGCCATGATTTCGAAGCCAAGCGCCGCAAGACGAAGATTCGTCCGAGCAATGTCCTCCAGAGCTAAACCGGTATAAGGCTTGGGATAAAAATTGTGGCAGGCGGCAAAACGAGTCACATCGGCACCGGCTTCTCGCCACGTTGCGATTTCATCAGAACTCACCGTCGATGCATTAACCACAATGCGAAATACACCGGACAGCTCCGCGACCCGCTGGGCACTAAAGCCATAATCCAAGCGCAGGTACTCCAGTCCCAGATCACGCAAGTCCTCCATGCGCTCAAGGCCCAGCAAATCGCATGTGCGCGGCCCCACATCGGCAATGAGCGCAATGCCGCGGGCGGAAAGCAGCGACAGCACCTGGCGAACCTTATCGGCATACGCCGCTCCCCCGTCCTCGGGAATATGCAGTGAGGTAAACGCATAGCGCGCACCCGCCGCGGCACCACGCTCAATCGTCCGCTCGATATCCTGCAGAGGGCTGGAAAGATAAATCGAAATACCTGTTTTCACGCTTCAACGCTCCTTTAAAAAAGGCCGGCGGAGCAGTTAGCCCCGCCGGCACAACCATAGCATCAAGAGATCTGCGGCACGTCAAGACGCTCGAATGACATGGCGCACAGCATCAGGCTACTCGCCAAAGAACTCGTTGATCTTCTGCTCGTCCACGCCAAAGAACCACGTTAGGACAAAGCCAGCTGCATAGGCAAGCAGCATAGCGGCAACGTAGCCGAACTGCTGACCAGGAACGACGATCAACAGGCCAAACAGACCGGAAACACCCTGGGAAACCGTGCCGATGTGAAGCAGCGCCGCAAGCGCGCCGCCAAATCCGGCACCCAGGCAGGCCGTCACAAACGGACGAACGAGCGGCAGCGTAACGGCATACATCAGAGGCTCGCCCACGCCCAGGATGCCAACGGGGATGGACTCGGCGACATACTTCTTGAGCTTGGCGTTCTTGGTCTTAAAGTACAGCGCCAAACCGGCACCGACCTGGCCGCCGCCAGCCATCATAAGGATGGGCAGCAGGTAATTGATGCCTTTGGTAGCGCCGTCGGGATCGTTGAGCATAGCGTGGATCGGCGTGAGCGCCTGATGCAGGCCGACGGACACCAGCGGCAAGAAGCCTGCCGACAGGATATAGCCGCCCAGGACGCCCAGCTTCTCGAAGATAAAGGTGAGGACGCTAAAGATCGCGGTCGTCAGCCAAGCGCCAACCGGCTGGATGACAAGCATCAGAGCAAAGGCGCCGATGATGAGCACCAGCAGCGGGGACAGGAACGTATCGAGCGCGTTGGGCATGACCTTGCGAATCTGACGCTCCATCCAGGCGAAAAACGCACCAGCGATGAGAGCCGCGATCATGCCGCCCGCTGCGGGGTTGTACTGCGCATTGGTGAGCGGCAGCAGAATGGCAGTGGCAGGATCAGCAGCGCCAGGCGCAAGCAGGGGCATGGCGCTGTTGGCGATACACATCATGCCGGCGATACCGCCCAGCGCAGCGGAGCCACCAAACTCGCGTGCCGCGTTATAGCCCACCAAGATGGGCAGATAGGCGAAGAGGGCCCAACCCATGGAACGAATGCCCTGGTACCACCACTCGCCTGCAAGCGCGCCTGCCGTCGAGACGTTAATGACGTTGCAGATACCGTTGATGAGGCCAGCCGCAATGATGCCGGGAAGCAGGGCGACGAAGACATTGGAAATCTTCTTGAGGAAGGCCTGAACCGGCTTGGACTCGTACTTGGCCTTCTGCGCGGCCTTGTTTGTGGCCGCAGCGTCAACCACGCTCTCATCAGCAACGCCTTTCGCAAGGCCGGTGAGCTTGGAGAACTCCTCGAGCACCTTATTCACCTTGCCCGGACCCAGCACGATCTGCATCGTGTCGTCCTCGACCAGGCCCATCACGCCGTCGAGTGCCTTAATACCCTCCGTGTCGACGTTGCCCGTGTCTTTGACGGTCACGCGCAGGCGCGTCATGCACGCCGCGTTTGCCAGCACGTTGTCTTTACCGCCCAAAAGGTCCAGCAGCTTTTGAGCCAGCTCTTTGTTCGTCATAACTCCTCCTTGTATTGGGTACCTCTTCTTGATGTCATATCTGCTCACGCCGTGCACCTATTGGGCATCGGCGTTGCCCTTCTCATGGCCACTCACCGCAGCACGGACATGGCCGCGCGCCCGCTCGAGAGCCACCGCAGCCTGCTCGACATCGCAGTCCAGCAGCACCGAGACAATAGCGGTCTTTACGTGGCCGCCGGCATCTGCAAGCGCCTGAACAGCGCGCTCGCGCGTGCAGCCGGTCGCCTCCATCACGATGTTCTGGCCGCGCACCACCAACTTCTCGTTCGTCTGCTGCACATCGACCATCAGGTTTTGGTACACCTTGCCAATCTTGACCATGGCACCGGTCGAAATCATATTGAGAATGAGCTTTTGGACCGTTCCCGCCTTGAGCCTCGTTGAGCCGGTCAGCACCTCGGGACCGGGCACGGGCTCAATGGCAAGATCTGCACTCTCCCCGATCTTCGACCCTTGGTTACAGGCAATTGCGATGGTCTTGCACCCAGTTGCTTTAGCGTACACAAGGCCGCCCACCACATAGGGAGTACGACCGCTTGCTGCCAGGCCAACGACAAGATCCTTGTCCGAAAGTCCACGCTCCCGCAGGTCGCTCGCGCCAAGCTCCTCGCTGTCTTCGGCACCTTCGACAGCCTTGATAAACGCCGTCTCGCCTCCGGCAATGAGCCCGACAATCAGATCGGGTGACACACCAAACGTGGGCGGGCACTCCGAAGCGTCGAGCACGCCCAGACGACCACTGGTGCCTGCACCCATGTAAAAGACGCGCCCGCCGCGCTCGAGTGCCTCAGCAGCCCAGTCGATTGCTGTGGCAACCTGGGGCAACACTTTCGTGACCGACTGGACGGCACGAAAATCCTCATCGTTCATCGTCGTGACGATTTGCAGCGATGTCATCGTATCGAGGTCCATTGACCTTTGATTACGCTGTTCAGTCGTGAATTTTGTTAAATCGAGCATTTCATTCACCTCATCTTTCCTGTTTCTCGATGTAGTTTTGCTTAATGACATGCGTCGCCCGCTCGTAGTCGCTGGCAACGTAAGCAGCGTACAGGGCATCGACAACCATAAGCTGGGCCATACGCGAGGCCATGGCACCGCTGCGGACCAAGGGCTCGCTTGCAGCAACGCCGAGCACGGCATCGGCCATGGTGGCAAGCTTGGACGATCCGTCTACCTTGGTCACGGCCACAACGGGACAGTTGTGACGTTGAGCCTCGACGGTGCAGTCCAGCACTTCTTGCGTTAAGCCCGAGTAGCTAAAGGCGATTGCCATATCGCCCTCATGCATGTTCTTGGCACACAGGAGCTGATCATGCCAGTCGTCGTACAGATGGCACTCTTTGTCAACACGCATGAGCTTTTGCGCTAGATCGTGCGCGACCAAACGAGAGGCACCGATACCGAACAGATTGACCGCGCGTGCCCGCTTAAGATGGGCCGCGCATCGCTCCAAGACGGTGTAATCGAGCGTTCGCGCCGTCGCCTCGATTGTGCGCACGTTGCTTTTCATCACCTTCCCCACGATACGTTCGACGCTGTCGTCCATGGAGATGTCCTCGAGGGCAACGTCTTTCTTGTCACCCAAGAGCGCCAGTTCGGCAATCAGTTCGCGCTGGAACTCCTTGTAGCCCGCAAAACCCAAGCGCTTGCAAAAACGCAAAATGCTCGAGGGCGAGGAGAACGTGGCATCGGCAAGACCGCGGACGGACAGCCCGACCACCTCATGCGGATGAGCACTCACGTATGCGATGACATTGCGTTCCGCCGGACTCGCGCTGAGCTCACGCTCACGAAGCCTTAAAAGCAATCCGTTTGCCATCTCAAACACCTCCGTTGAGAAGAATTAAAGACCAAAGAATGATTCGTACCGGATATAAACAGCTTTTACGGTACATTGTGCCGCATCATGGCGCACAAGGGGCGAGCGTTCTACCGCTTGCCCCTCAAATCCGACCGCTCGGAAATACGCGCGACACAAAATGATTCATCGAGGTCGCATTATTCGTAACAGAGTTGTTAACGGCGTCTCGCATGGGCGCCAATGGGACAGGTCGCGCGCTGAACCAGCACCGCCGCCAGCAGTACCAACAACATGGCGGCAATGTAGCCCGCGGCATCGAAGCCCAGATCGATCATGTCGAAATGACGACCAGGAACAAAGATCTTGTGTACTTGGTCACCGACAGAGCAGACGGCGCAAAAGAGCAGAGCGACTACGTACCGGAATCGCGCGCATGGCAGGCACTCGCCCAGGCATGCCGCTGTCACCGAAGCAAACAGTCCTACAAAGAAGAACTCAACGGTATGTGCGACGCGACGAATGTTGACACCCATCCACAGACGAACGGGTGCAAGCGGGTCGGAATGGGCGGCGGTGGCCTTTGAGCCCGCGCCCCCGGCGGCATCTCCCGCCTGGGACTCCTGCGCGGCGTCTGGCCGCACGTCCGCAGCCCGTCCTTCCACCGCACGCGCGGTGGACTCGCTGAGCGACGACGTCTGCTCCACGTTTTGCTCCGTCAGTATCCAAATACTTGCCAGCGTCACGACCAGCAGGACAACCGAAATCCATCCGACTATGTGCTTCACACGCGCCAAGAGCTAACCTCCGTCATTTTTTGAGCAGCAGCGAGTGTACCCCCAAATGCAGTTGTCGCCGTAGCGGAATCCAAAATGTTCGAATCGGGGCGCCAAAGGACCGTGGCGCCCCTACTCCGTCTCGCGCATCCAGCGATCGAACGTCCCCACGCACACGCCTAGCCGCTTTGCCGCCTGACTCCGCGTGATATCACCCGCCTCGTAGGTATCGCGCACCAGCTCGAATTGCGGAGGGCAGGGCTTGCGGGGCCGGCCAAAGCGCACGCCGCGCGCTCGCGCCGCCGCAATGCCCTCGGCTTGGCGCCGGTGAATGTTCTCGCGCTCCACCTGCGCCACATAGCTCAGCAGTTGCAAAACAATATCGGCAATCAACGCACTCGTCACGTCCGACCCACCACAGTCTCTGGCGCGCGTGTCGAGCAATGGCATGTCCAGCACCACGATGGCGGCGCCGAGCTCTTTGGTTATGCACCGCCATTCCTCGAGGATCTCGCTGTAGTTACGGCCCAGCCGATCAATGGAAAGTACCACCAGCACATCACCGGAATCCAACGCGCACAGCAGCTCGCGATACCGCGGTCGATCGAAGTCCTTTCCGCTCGCATGATCGGCAAAGATATTCGCCGGTTCCACGCCATAGGCACCCAGCGCATCCAGCTGCCGATTCAGATTTTGATCACGCGAGCTCACCCGCGCATACCCGTACACCGTTGTCATCTCATCCCCGCTCTCTCGTAAACCTCCCAAGAAGGAATAGGTTTATTTTGGTAGGTTTTATCTCCCCTATAGCAGGCGGAAGACGCAAGCGCGCGAGCAGCAAGGCGATTGAACCACCACAAAAAAGGCGGCCCCAAAAGACCGCCCCGTTCTCTATCAATCACCAAATTCCGGCTAATGAATAAGCCTAAAATCCAAGTGCCCGCGCGTGGTGTTGACGCGCGAGACCTCGATGATCACGCGCTGCCCCAGCTCATAGCGAGTCCCCGTGTCGGCGCCCGTGAGCGTGAGCGCGTCCTCATCAAACTCGAACCACTCGTTGCCCAGACTCTTGATCGAAACCAAACCCTCAACCTGTGTCAGATCCAGGCGCACAAAGAGGCCCATGCTGCTGACCCACGAGATCGTTCCGGCGTAGCGTTCACCCAGGCGGTCCTCGTAGTACTGGGCGATCTTGATCTTTTGCGTCGCATGGCTGGCGGCGTCGGCAGCACGCTCGGCATCGCTGCACGCGCGGCAGATTTGCGGCAGGATGCGCGGCAGGGACTCGCGGCCCTTACCGATCAGCCGCGGCGTACGCACCAAGGCGTCCTTGCCGCCCAGCCGCTCGTAGGCCAGCTGCAGCTTGAGCACGCGATGCACCACCAGGTCGGGATAGCGGCGAATGGGACTCGTAAAGTGGCAATAGCACGGCGCGGCGAGCGCAAAGTGGCCCTCGTTGCGAGGCTTATACAGCGCACGCTGCATGCTGCGCAGCAGCAACGTGTTGACGAGCGGCGCGTTGGCCGTACCGGCTGCGGCATCAACCGCCGCCTGCAGCTCGTCGGGGCTTCCCAGAGCAATGCCTGCCGCGCGACGGTCATCGATGATACCCAGCTGTGCCAGCGCCACGGCGGCACCGTGCAGGCTATCGGGACTGGGGTCGTCGTGCACGCGATAGCAGGCCTCGATATCGCGGTCGGCCAGCCACTCCGCCACGCACTCGTTGGCCAGCAGCATGGCTTCCTCAATCAGCGACGTGGCGCACGAGCGCTCACGGGCCACGATCTGCACGGGCACACCGTCCTCGTCCAACAGTGCACGGATCTCGGCCGTATCAAAGTCGACCGAACCGCGTGCGCGACGAATGCGGCGGCGGAGCTCCGCAAGCTCGTTGGCGGCTACGAGGAAATCCCCCAAGTCGACGTTATAGCCGCGAGCGGTTTTCTCGCACGCAAGCCCGCGCTCGAGCGCTTCCTCGCGCGAGGCTTCGACCGCGGCAACATCCTCGGCGGCACCCTCCAGCACCGAATACTCCACCGCACCGGCACGCACCAGCAGCGCCTCGGCACCGTCGTAGTCCATGCGCACGCGCGAGCGGATCACGCTGGGATAGGGATCGTAATGGCGCACGCGACCCTGCGCGTCGAGCTCAATGTCGACGGTAAACGCCAAGCGGTCCTCGTCGGGACGCAGCGAGCACAAATCGTTCGACAGGCGCTCGGGCAACATGGGCAGCACGCGATCGGCAAGATACACCGACGTCGTGCGATGGCGGGCTTCCAGATCGATATGTCCGTCCCAGGCAACATAGTGCGAAACGTCGGCAATATGGACACCCAGCTTGTAGCCACCCTCGGGCGTGCGCTCCAGCGAGATGGCGTCGTCAAAGTCGCGCGCGTCGACCGGGTCAATCGTAATGACAAAGCGGTCGCGCAAGTCTCGGCGGAGCGGGTCCTTGAGTGCCGAGGCCACATCGAGCGAAAGTGCCTCGGCCTCGGCTAGCGCGGCCTCGGGATAAGTATCGGTATAGCCATAGCGCGCCATCACATACTGAACGCCCAAATCGGGCGCATCATCGCCGCCAATACGGCGCTCGATCGTCACGGTGCCCGATTCCAGGCGCGTCGGATATGTCAGAATGCGTGCGACGACCGCATCACCCGGATGAACGCCCAAGCGCTCCGCCGAAGTGTCCTCCGGCAGAATAAAGAAATCGGCCTTAAGGCGAGAATCAAGCGGCTCGATCACCCCGAGCGGGCCGGCGGTCTGGTACGTGCCCACCACACTAATGGCTGCACGCTCGATGACGCCCTCGATTACGGCGCGTCGCTCGCCATGCGGGCTGTTCTTAATGCTCACGGCAACGGTATCGCCGTCCATAATCTCGCGCTTGCCGCGGCCCATGACCTTGTAGTCGCCGTTTTCGGTTACAACGTAGGCGCTATGCTCATGGAGCTGCACGCGTCCGGTCAGACTCGGGCGACGCTCGCTGCGTACCGGCCCGCGCTGATTGCGAGCTCCACGCTTATGCTTGTTATTGCGCCCCATGGCGCCTCCTTACTATCGATGGCCGTTTACACCCCAAGAGTCTACCCAAATGATCCCTAGGGGACAAAAAACGGGCCGCCCCCAAAAGAGACGACCCGTTGAAGGAACGAATTCCAAGCACGCCTACACGCGCAGATAGCGGCGCATGGCGATGGCGGAACCAAAGAGACCGATAATGACGCCGACCAGAATCAGCGCAGCGTAGGTCACCAGGTAGTACTGCATCGGCAGCGCAAACGACATCCAGCCGATGCTCTCCTGCAGACGCGGAACCATCAGGTTACGCAGCAGCTCCAGCACGCCGATGGAAAGCAGCGAGCCCAAAATGGCCTGCAACACGCCCTCGGTAATGAACGGCCCGCGAATGAAGCCGTTGCTTGCGCCCACCAGACGCATGATCGCGATCTCACGACGACGCGCCGTAATGGACAGGCGGATCGTGTTGTTAATGAAAATGAACGCGATAAAGGTCAGCAGGCCAACGAGTACCACGGCGGCGATACGGATGTAGTTCGTCACCTGGAACAGGCGGCTCACTTCCTCCTGGCCGTACAGAACGCTCGCGTTAACGTCGCCGTCGTCCGCGATCTTCTGAAAATCGGCGTTCTTCTTGAGCTTCTGGGCCGTGCTCTCGACCATGGACGGATCGTCCATCTCGATGGCAAACGAAGCCGGCAGCGGGTTCTGACCATCGAGCGCGCTCATGGTAGCGTCGGCGTTACCCGACATCTTGCTCGTGTACTCGGCCAGCGCGTCGTCCTTGTCCTTGTACGTCACGGACTTGACGTTGCTCCACGTCTTGAGCTCGGCCTCAAAGGCCTGAACATCTGCCTGGTCGGCGTCATCGCTAATAAAGGCGTTGATGACGACCTGATCCTCGACGGTGCCGATCACGGAGTTCAGCATCGCGGAACCCATGATGAACAGGCCGATGATAAACAGCGAAAGGAAAATCGTGATGACGGCGCCGAGCGAGGTGGTCCAGTTACGGAAGAAGTGGCTGATTGCCTCTTTGAGCGAGTAGCCCACGTTAGTTGGTGCCATAGTTGCCGTAACCTCCCCTCTCCTGGTCGCGGATTACGTGGCCGCCCTCGAGGGCGATCACGCGACGGTGCATGCTATCGACCATCTCGCGGTCGTGCGTAGCGACGATCACGGTGGTACCGGTGCGGTTAATGCGCTCGAGCAGCTTCATGATGCCCAGCGAAATCGCCGGGTCGAGGTTGCCCGTGGGCTCGTCGCAAATCAGCAGCGGCGGGCGGTTGACCATAGCGCGGGCAACGGCCACGCGCTGCTGCTCGCCACCGGAAAGCTGATCGGGCAGCGAGTCCATCTGGTCGGCCAGACCGACCAGACGCAGCACCTCGGGCACCTGGCTGCGAATGACGCCCTTGGGCTTGCCGATGCACTGTAAAGCAAACGCCACGTTTTCGTAGGCGGTCTTTTGCGGCAGGAGCTTAAAGTCCTGGAACACGGCGCCAATCTGACGACGCAGGAACGGAACCTTGCGGTTCTTGATCTTCATGAGATCCTGGCCGGCGACCAAAATGCGACCGCTTGTGGGCTTGACGTCGCGGTTGAGCGTCGACAGCAGCGTGGTCTTACCCGAGCCGGAGTGACCGACCAAAAAGACGAACTCGCCCGGATAGATCTCGATGTTGATGTCGTCGAGTGCAGGCTTGTTGGGCTGCGCCGGATAGATCTTGGTGACGTGCTCCATAAGGATGACGGGCTCGACACCGGCCTGCTTGGCCATCTTCTTGCGGCTGGCCTGCGGGTCGATGGGCGCAAACACCGACGTGAAGTCGGGGTTGTTGAGTGCGTTGTCGAGGCTTGCGACCTCGGCGGCCTGATCGCGCTCAACCACGGGAGCCGCAGGCTGCGTGGGGTCGGGAATGCCGGCAAAAAGACCGGACTGCGCGGGCTGCGGCGCGGGAGCCGCAGGGGCCGTGGGGTCGGGGATGCCGGCCATAGTAGGCTGCGGCGTGGCGGCGCTCGTCTGAGGCTGAGCCACGCGGGCGGTCACCGCCTGAACGGGCTCAAAGCCAGCCGTGCCGGAAAGCGCAACATCGTTGTTGGGGTTGTAGGCAAAGGGATCTGCCGCCGGCTGTGCCTGATCTGCCGGCTGTGCGGGGATCGGGCTAAACAGCTGATCCTCTGAATCCGGAGTGGCGAAACGACTGCCCGCGACGCTCGGCTGCGTCTTGGGGGCATCATCGCCCGCACCGGAGGTACGGAAGTGGTTACCCACTGGTGCTCCTTATCGTCGTGCGTTTAAACTACATGAGCGCTTTGTATTTTAGCAGCATTAGCTTTGCTGCACATAAGAAGCATGGCGTGCTTAGGGATCCCGTCGGCCGGGCACAGGGCTACTCTCCAAATCGTCCTCGGACATGTCGGAACCCCCGCTGCGCACTACGTGCGGCGGGGGCTCCTCCGTCCTGCGGAAAGATTTGGAAAGTAACCCTGTGTCCGGCCTGCGATAACTAAGGGGTCGCTGCGTTTATCTTGAGGTGCTGCATATACAAAGCTGGAAGGGTCTGAATTGCGCTTTGTCGATATATGCCCTTTTTCCTGATGGGACCGTGCTTGAGGGGCGTCTTCATGAGTTGCGGTGAAATAGGGACTGTTTTACCAGTTAAAAGGTCTAATCAGTCCCTATTTCACCGCAACTGAAACAGGGGCGCTCTCCAAGAGAGCGCCCCTGCCGGGTTTCCATAGTTCTGGCGAAGCAGTCCTTGAGATCCGCCTTGCCTTATGCCAAGAACTCCTTGGTGGTCGCCACGATGTTGGCGGCGTCCAGGCCATACTTGTGCAAGAGCTCGGCACCCGGGCCGGACTCGCCAAAGGTGTCGTTGACGCCGATCTTCTTGAGGGGCGTCGGGCACTGCTCGCACAGGACGTCGGCAACGGCGCTGCCCAGGCCACCGATTACAGAATGCTCCTCGACGGTCACGACGTGGCCGGTCTTGGTGGCGCTCTTGACAATCAGGTCGGCATCGATGGGCTTGATGGTGTGCATGTTGATGAGCTGCTCGGCGGCCTCGAGAGCCTCGCCGACCATCAGGCCGCAGGCGATGATGGTGACGTCGGCGCCCTCGCGCATGACAATGCCCTTACCCAACTCGAAGTTGTAGGTCTCGGGGTCGTTGATAACCGGCGAGGCCAAACGAGCGAAGCGCATGTACACCGGACCGTCGCACTCGTAGGCGGCGCGCGTTACGGCGCGGGCCTCGACGTCGTCGGCAGGAACGATCACAGTCATGCCGGGCATGAGGGCAAAATCCTCGCAGCACTGGTGCGTGGCGCCATCCTCGCCCACCGAGATACCGGCATGCGTGGCACCGATCTTAACGTTGAGGTGCGGGTAGCCGATGGAGTTGCGGACCTGCTCAAAGGCGCGACCGGCAGCGAACATGGCAAAGGTGCTCGCGAAGGCAACGCGGCCGGTGGTCGCGATACCGGCGGCGACGCCCATCAGGTTGCTCTCGGCAATGCCCACATCGAAGAAGCGGTCGGGGCAGGCTGCCTTGAACTTGCCGGTCTGCGTGGCGGCAGCCAGGTCGGCGTCGAGGACCACAAAGTCATCGTGCTCGTTGGCGAGCTCGACGAGGGCCTCGCCGTAGCTTACGCGCGTGGCGATTTTCTTGACGTCTGCCATCCTAGAGCTCCTCTCCGGCGGCCGTGAGCTCTGCCATGGCCTGCTCAAACTGTTCATCGTTGGTGGCCTTGCCGTGCCAACCAACCTGGTTCTCCATAAAGGAAACGCCCTTGCCCTTCATGGTCTCGGCGATGATGGCGGTCGGCTGACCCTTGGTGGCGCGGGCCTCGGCAAAGGCGGCGCGGATCTGATCGAAATCGTTGCCGTCGGCAAGCTCCACCACGTGGAACTTAAAGGCGCGGAACTTGTCGGCGAGCGGCATGGGGTCGTTGACCTCCTCGACGGGGCCGTCGATCTGCAGGCCGTTGTGGTCGACGATCACGCAGAGGTTATCGAGCTGCTGGTTGCCGGCAAACATGGCTGCCTCCCAGACCTGGCCCTCCTCGCTCTCGCCATCACCCAGCAGGGCGTACGTGCGGTAAGTATCGCCCCAGTGCTTGGCGGCAACCGCCATGCCCACGGCGGCGGAGATGCCCTGGCCGAGCGAGCCGGTGGACATATCGACGCCCGGGGTGTCGTTCATGTTGGGATGACCTTGCAGGTGGCTGCCGATATGGCGCAGCGTCTCGAGATCCTCCTTGGGGAAGAACCCACGCTCGGCGAGCACGGCGTACAGGCCCGGAGCGCAATGGCCCTTGGAGAGCACAAAACGGTCGCGATCGGCCTTGCGGGGATCGGCCGGGTCGACGTTCATTTCCTCAAAGTACAGATAGGTCATGATGTCGGCAGCGCCGAGCGAACCGCCCGGATGGCCGGACTTGGCAGCGTGCACGCCGGTGACGATGCCCTTCCTTACCTCGTTGGCAACCTTTTTGAGCTCTTCGTCGCTCATTGTGCCTTCCTTTCATCCTCATTAGACAAAATGTGCACGGCACCGAAGGTAATCCCAACACAGCCGCAATGCACGTACGTCATTCATTATGCTGGAAACTGATGGCTTTACCAGAGTTTTTATCATTATTTGAACAATTTAGCAGGCAGAACCGCTGATGAAACGGTTTATCAATGTGAACGTCTTTTGGATGGAACGCGATCGACCCTACGCGCTAATGTCCTTGAATCCCTCGCCGAAGGCTTCCGTAACATCAGCGACCGTCACAATGGCGTGAGGATCGCGCTCGCGCACGATCGTCTTGAGGGTATTGAGCTCTCGACGGCTCACGATGACCATAATCACCGGCTTCTCGGCACCCGAATACATGCCAGTCGCCTTAAACTTGGTACAACCACGACCCAGGCCATACATGATATCGGCAGCGATATCAGGGAACTTGTCCGAGATGATGAGTACCATACGGCGCTTGTTGCCACCATCGACCACGGCATCGATCACGTAGCCGCTAATGACCATCGAAAGGCCTGCATATAGTGCGTTTTCGACTGAAAAGACCGGAGCCGACAGCGCGCATACGGCAACGTCGATTGCCATGACGGTCGAACCTACCGGCAGCGAGGTGTTACGCGAGATGATTTGGCCAATCGTGTCCGAGCCACCGGTGTTGGCGCCGGCGCGCAACACCATGCCGTAACCGATGCCCGTAATAATGCCGCCCCACATGGCAGGGAGCATCAGGTCCGCATCCGCCAGAGGTGCTACAAACGGGGCGAACAGATCGGTGAAGAAACCCAGCAGCACAAAGCCCGTCGCGGTCTGCACCACGTAGAACATGCCGCCCTCGCGCATAACGACCAGCAACAGCAAGGCGTTCATCACGATCGTCTGAATACCAACGGGAAGCGATAGGCCGCGCGACGCACCGACCGCCTGGATAATGGTGGCAAGGCCCGTAACGCCACCGGCAGCAAGGCCGTTGGGAATCAAAAACAGGTCGGTCGCAATAGCGGCCAGAGCGCATCCCAACATAATCTGGGGCAGGTCGTGAAAAAAGTTCATCGAAAGAATGCGCTTGATGTCCAGACGATATGCCATGCTGCCTCCCTCAAAAAAGCGCACCCCATCGGATGCGCTTTGAACTTCTTCTTGTATTCGATTCTACCGATTCGCCGGACAAAAACCACCCCTGCGCAGGGTTTGCTCTGGATACAAAACCACCCTGCTGGGAGGGTTTTAATCCATTTCCACATAAACCGGGCGGTTTATGCAGACGGGGTCTCCGCGTCAGCGTTGCCGGTGGCCCAGCGATGGTAGCCAATAACAAACGGGTCCAGGTCGCCATCGTCAAGAACGGCCTCGACATTGCTGGTCTCCACACCCGAGCGTAGGTCCTTGACCATCTGGTACGGGTAGAGCACGTAGCTGCGAATCTGGTTGCCAAAACCGATCGTGGTCTTGGGTCCGCGAATCTCATCGAGCGCCTCGGCGCGCTTCTCGAGCTCAATCTCGTACAGACGAGCTTTGAGGATCTGCATGCACGCGGCCTTGTTCTGGATCTGGCTGCGCTCGTTTTGGCAGGTAACCACAATGCCGCTGGGGAAATGCGTCACGCGCACGGCGGAGTCGGTGGTGTTGACGCCCTGACCGCCCGGGCCGCTCGCGTGGTACACGTCCACGCGGATGTCATCAGGACTGATCTCGATGTCGATATCATCGGGTAGCACGGGGATGACCTCGACGCCGGCAAACGTGGTCTGGCGGCGCTTCTTGTCGTCGGTGGGGCTAATGCGAACCAAGCGGTGGACGCCGGCCTCGGCGCGCAGCATGCCAAATGCGTCCTTGCCCTCGACGGTAAAGGTCGCGCGGTCGATGCCGATGACCTCGGCTGCGGGACAGTCGTTGATGGTGACCTTCCAGCCGCGACGCTGGCAGTACTTCATGTACATCTTAAAGAGCATGAAGGTCCAGTCCTGGGCCTCCAGACCACCCTGTCCGGGCTTGATGGTCACAATGGCATCGCCGTGATCGAACTCACCGGTAAACCAGCTCGAAAGCTCAAGCTCATCGATGGCACGGGCCAGGCGCTCAGCCGTAGCTGCAGCCTCCTCGCGAAGGGCGGCGGCGTCGGGGTCATCCCCCATCTCCTCGGCAAGCTCCAGCGCAGCGCGGGCATCGGAAAGCTCGCCGCGCGCGGTGTCCACGGCAGCGATATCTTCCTTGGTGCGCGCGATCTCTTCCATAGTGGCACGGGCAGCGTCGGCGTCATCCCAAAAGCCAGGGGCAACACTTTTGGCCTCGAGCTCGGTCACGCGGGTACGCTTCTCGTCCAAGTGGAGATACGACTCGACCTCGCCGAGCCGGTCCGCGAACGCGTCCAGCTCGGCGGGCGTTACCTCTAAAGCCTCAGCCATTAACGATTCCTGCCGTGGCAGTACTTAAACTTCTTGCCGCTACCGCAGGGGCACGGGTCGTTGCGGCCCACGTTGACGTACGGATCGTCGCTCTCGGACTTGCGATAGGTGGTCACCTTGCCACCGTTGTTGACGGCAGCCGGTCCGCCTTGGACAGCCGTGCGGGCCTGCACCTGCGCCTGCTTGCGCAGCACCGAGTCGCCGTTATCACCATCGACCTCGGCAGGACCGGAGAAGCGCGCGCCCTCGAGCGCGGGCTCTTCCTTGTGCTCCACGGCACGCGGGGCAGCCTTGATCTCGATGCGCAGAACCGTGCGCAGGTAATCCTCGTACATGGTGTCGACGAGTATCTGGAACGCGCCGTAGGCCTCGGTCTTGTACTCGACCAGCGGGTCGCGCTGGCCAAAGCCGCGCAGGCCGATGCCGGTCTTGAGGTAGTCCATCTCCTGCAGGTAGTTCATCCAGCGGGTATCGATGACGCGCAGCATGACCTGGGTATTGAGCTCGCGCATCAGGTCCTCGCCCAAGCGCTCGGCCTTCATGTTGTAGCACTTCTCTACGTAAGCCAGGACATCGGCAGCCAGGGCCTCATAATCCTCGTCGGGGAACTTCGGCGTATCGATGTGGCCGGTGAGCTCCACAACCCACTTGCGCAGGCCCTCCAGGTCGCGCTCGCCATCGTGACTGTCCTTGGTGCAGAACTCCTGCACGCAGCGGTACACGGTATCGTGCATGACCTCGGTGATGTGGTCGGTCAGGTCCTTGCCGTCCAGAATCTTATTGCGCTCGGCGTAGATGACCTGACGCTGCTTGTTCATGACGTCGTCGTACTCAAGAACGCTCTTGCGCATGGAGAAGTTAATGCTCTCGACCTTGTGCTGGGCGCTCTCGACGGCCTTGGAGATGATCTTGTGCTGGATCGGCATATCGTCGCCCATATCGGCCGTGACCATCATCTTGGAGACGCGGTCCATCTTGTCGCCGCCAAACAGGCGCATCAGATCGTCCTCGAGCGACAGGTAGAACTGAGTCTCGCCCGGATCGCCCTGACGGCCGGAACGGCCACGCAGTTGGTTGTCGATACGGCGGGATTCATGGCGCTCAGTGCCGATAACGGTCAAGCCGCCGGCGGCAAGCACACGCTCGCGCTCGGCCTTGCAGGTCTCCTTGGCCTCGGCGTTAAACTGCTCGAGCTGCTCGGGCGTCACGTCCTCCATGGTCAGGCCCTCGTACTCCAGGCGTTCGCGCACCAGCTCGTCGGGGTTGCCGCCCAGCAAGATGTCGGTACCACGGCCGGCCATGTTGGTGGCGATGGTCACGGCGCCATAGCGGCCGGCCTGGGCCACGATATGGGCCTCGCGCTCGTGATGCTTGGCGTTAAGGACCTCGTGCGCGATACCGCGCTTAGTGAGGGCGGCGGACAGCTTCTCGGAGCTCTCGATGGAGACGGTGCCCACCAGGACCGGCTGGCCCTTGGCGTGACGACGCTCAACGTCGTCGGCGACGGCGTTGTACTTGGCTTGGATGGTGCGGTACACAAGGTCCTCGTGGTCAACACGCTGCACGGGCTTGTTGGAGGGGATGACCTCGACGGGCAGCTTGTAGATCTCGCGGAACTCGGCATCCTCGGTAAGCGCCGTACCGGTCATGCCGGAGAGCTTGTCATACAGGCGGAAGTAGTTCTGCAGGGTGATGGTTGCCAGTGTCTGGTTCTCCTCGCGCACGAGCACGCCCTCTTTGGCCTCGATGGCCTGATGCAGGCCCTCGGAGTAGCGGCGGCCTTCCATGATACGACCGGTGAACTCATCGACGATCTTAACCTCGCCGTTGGTGACCACGTACTGCTTGTCGCGATGAAACATGTACTGGGCCTTCAGCGCCTGCTGCAGGTGGTTGACCAGCTGGCCCGAAAGGTCGGCATAGATGTCCTCGATGCCCAGGCGGCGCTCGATCTTCTTAAGGCCGCGCTCGGTGGCGGCAATGGTGTGCTTGGCCTCGTCCATGACGAAGTCGCCCGTGGGCTCAACGTCCTCGGTGGCGGTGAGCATGTCGTGCGAGACGTCCTCGCCGCGCTCAAGGCCGCGCACGGCACGCGCGAAGTCCTTGTAGGTGCTGGCGGACTTGGTGCCGGCACCCGAGATGATGAGCGGGGTACGCGCCTCGTCGATCAGGATAGAGTCGACCTCGTCGACGATGGCGTAATGGTGGCCGCGCTGCACGCGCTGCTCGGGACGGGTGACCATGTTGTCGCGCAGGTAATCGAAGCCGAACTCGGAGTTGGTGCCGTACGTGACGTCGGCCTGGTAGGCCGGGCGCTTGAGTTCGAGCGGCATGTTGTTCTGCAGCAGACCGACGGTCATGCCCAGGTACTTGTAGATGCGGCCCATCCACTCGGAGTCGCGCTTGGCCAGGTAGTCGTTGACGGTGACGACGTGCACGCCCTTACCGGCGATAGCGTTGAGATAGCCGGCCAGCGTGGAGACGAGGGTCTTGCCTTCGCCGGTCTTCATCTCGGCGATGTGGCCCTCGTGCAGCGCCATGGCGCCGATGAGCTGCACATCAAAGTGACGCATGCCCATGGTGCGCTTGGAAGCTTCGCGCACGGTGGCAAAGGCCTCGGGGAGCATGTCGTCGAGCGACTCGCCGTTGGCGTAGCGCTCACGGAACTTATCGGTCTGGGCGCGGAGCTCCTCCTCGGTCATCTTCTCAAACTGGGGCTCAAGACCGTTGATCTTGTCGACGATCTTGTAGTAGCGCTTCAGGTCCTTATCGGATCCAAAGGACAGCAGCTTTGACATGAATCCCATGTGGTTTTCCTTTTTGGCCATCGCCCGTGGCATAAAACCTTGGACGAGTTAAACACAGATATTTGTACTTTAGCCAAACAAGGCACCGCCTATGCGGTCGACCTCAACCGCCACGTAATAACTACGACAAGCCTGCCAAAAAGGGACTGGTTTATTTTGGCAGCTTTTATCTGGGAAAACGCTGTCTCTCTGCCATTTGGTGCAAACCAACCTGTCCCCTTCGCACCAATCTGGTGCAATGGGGACAGGTTGGTTTGCACCAATAAAATGAAAAGGGCCGCGCACCCAAACGGATGCGCGGCCCTCATGCCATGAATGCGAGTGTTTCCGCGGCGAGCTATTTACTCAGCAGCCTCGGTGGTCTCGGCCTCGGCAGCGACCTCCTCGACGGGAGCCTCTGCGGGAGCCTCGGCGGCCTGCTTGGCTGCCTCCTCGGCAAACTTAGCGGCACGCTTGGCCTTCTCGGCAGCCTTAGCCTCAGCGGCGGCCTTGCGAGCGGCCTCAGCCTCGGCAGCCTTGGCGGCCTTGGCAGCCTTGGCCTCCTCGGCCTTCTTGAGCTGAGCGGCAGCGGCGCCACCGAACTTGTCGGCGAAGCGCTGGACGCGTCCACCGGTGTCGACGAACTTCTGCTGGCCGGTGTAGAACGGGTGGCACTCGTTGCAAAGCTCAACCTTCATCTCAGACACGGTAGCGTGCGTCTTGAAGGTGTTGCCGCAGGAGCACGTCACCGTGCACTCGACATACTGGGGATGGATACCCTGCTTCATGGTAGGACTCCTTATTAGTCAGGCGCTGGTTACCGATCAGCGCATAAGGCGTCTTGGTTTCCGACCAAGACAATAAACTCGGATATGATACCACGGCACCGCGCGTCCCACAAAAGGTTCACGGTCTTTTCGGAACGACACGAATCTGACCCATCGAAACACATCTCCACCGTTCCTTCAACTGGGAAAATGCCGTCCCCGGGGCCTGAGAAGGGCCCCGGGGACGTTCGACTGACTGCGGGAACGGCCTTTCCGCTCAATGTGTTCGGCTGAGATCGGAAATCAACCAAACTGAACTAGGTTCAGTTGACATGGTTAAAAACGGGGGCGACGCTTTTGCGTCGCCCCTCGTCCCAGCCGGTTGCTTTAGTTGTACACACGGTAGTTACACTTGAACTGGGTTATGTGTCCATAGTTGGAGCGGTACCAACCCGACGTATAGCTGATTGCCTCTGCGCCTAGATAGTCGTAGCCCTTGTTGTAGCGAAGCTGACGGTAGGTCGTGTCGTACTCTGCTACGTAAAACGTGTCTCCAGAGAAGGCTTTGTACCGGTCCTTAACCGTCGAAGCCATGTACGCGGGTTCGACATCGCCTTTCTCTCCGTTGAGCGCATAGACGGGTGCCGCGATTCCGCATAAAGCCGTTGCCACGAGGATGGCGTAGACAGCCATGCGCGACGCATTGGACTTCAGCTGTTCAAATAGTTTCATGTCATTCACCTCGCTCGTATGTATCGAGGTATTCCTGCTTGAGCGTCTGCGAGGACGACTTGATCTTTTCCACGAGCGTGCCGGCTTCGATGAAGTAGAACGAGTTGGTGAGGTCTGCCAGGTCGTCGAGTAGATGGCTTGAAATGAGCACGCTGCGTCCCCGCGCCACTTCGCTGCGCATCGCGTCGCAGGAGGTTTTCCGTTTTCCCGGATCGAGGCCGTTCAGCGGTTCATCGAGGATGAGGTACGGGCAATCGGTCGCTATCGCCATGGCAAGCTTTACCTGCTGCTTCATTCCTGTCGAGAGTTTACGGGTCGGCTTGTCGAGATATGGGGAGATTCCGAGGGAGTCGCAGAGCGAGTCGATGTCGGCGGCCGATTTCCACGCCTCCCTAACGAAAGCAAGGTGCTCGATGGCCGATAGCGTGGGATAGAGATCCGCGCTGCCCGAAGAGCTCAGGTAGACGAGTTCTGCAAATTCGGCTGATCGACGTTGGCAGATTCCGTCTGCCGCCAGGCTTCCCGAGCGGATGCGGGTGGGAAATTGGCCCGACAGCGCTTCAAGAAGGGTGGTTTTCCCCGAGCCGTTGGGAGCGACGAGCCCCGCCGCCGTTCCCGGGCCCAAGGAAAGCGATCCGATCGAAAGTATCGTCGTGCCCCCGTATCCCACGCTCACGTCCAGGAGCTCAAGCCCATGGTGCTTTTTAGCGGGTCCAGCCTGTTTGGGCGAACGCGTCACAACGGCGCCGACCGCGAAAAGGACCGCGACGTATACCAGGGCCACGGCAAGCATCGATGCGCCGCCCGAACCGGAGCCAATGAATTCTGTCGGGAAGCATCCTACGTAACCCGTTGCCTCGATAGGCGAGAACACGGCCAGCGGCAGGAGCTCGAGCGCGGCATTATGCCCCAGTGCCGAATCGGACAATAACGGGAATGCCGGGGCCGCGACAAGCAACGCGGAGGTAAGGGGGCCCGCGAAGACGCGCCTCGTTGCGGTCGATAGGACGACGGAACAAACGGATATCAAGGTTCCACCCGCGAGCAGCGCGAGAAGTATGGTCGTGAAGACGTTTCCCGCGGTCGTGGTAGTGAGCGCGCCGTTATGGAAGAAGGCGATCGGGTACCCGATCTGCCCGAAGCCGTTTAGGGCCAAGGCGTAAATACTCCCGGGCGCAAGGCCGGCGAGGAGCATCGCGGTCCCCGCGCCAATTATCGAAAACACGGTTTGGATAAGGCGCCGGAATTTGGGCACGGGCGCCTTTGCCGCCAGGGTCCCGGGCCTTGTGGCGCCGAGCACGAGTATCGACGAGAGAAGGAAGGGGATGAAGGGAAGGAAAGACGGCGCCGTGGCAATGGCGTAAGGCAGGAAGGAAAGGAATGGCAGGTCGCTTGCGGAGGCCGGGATATCCGTGATGCCGGAGCTGCTCAGGGCACGGCAATATGCGAGCGCCGCGTCATTGGTCTCTCGGTCTCCCACGATGGACCCGGATTGGAAGCCTTCGCCCATGAGCGCGTAGTAGCTCTCGGCAGAATCGAGAAAGGCGGCGTCGGTTTGAGCGGCGAGGGCGGCGTTCGCGTATCTTGCAAGCTCCGCGTCATTTTGCTGCTCTGGAGATAGGTCTGTGCCGCTGGCCTGGGGCGCGCGCGTATTGAATGCGTCGACAAAGCCCTGCATGCCCTGTTTCATAAAGAAGGGCCCGTAGATGGGTGAATTGAACGCAATGGGGACGGAGAAGGCTGCGGCAAGAACGAGCGTAGAGATCCATACGGCCTTGTCTCTTAGGATTAGTTTGAGAAGAAGTCGACAGTACATTTAGAAGCACCTACGTTCCTCAAAGAATTGTTAGATTAAAAGTAACAGACCGGATGAAGATGCGTGCGACGGGGGCGAGGCGAATGGCTGAGCGGTATCGATATGCGGGTTCAACGGTATTATATTGACTACATAGATTATTAACTTGCTTGACTTGTAAACCTAGTCGTCCTGTCATCATATTCAACTTCGAAAAAAGGGGAATGAAGGCATCCCGATGCATCGAGTATTACTGGAACCCCGGCGATACGCTGAATGATTTGTGACGAATAGTCATGTCCATCAAGAAGGCTCGACGCTTCGGGCAGCTCGTCAATCGATATATCAATTCTTGGAGACATGTATTCCTACCATTTTTAAAGAAACAACGGCGGTAATCGCTATCGCGATTGCGCCAATAATACCGAGCGCCATCTATTTATACTTGATTTAAGGCGGAGTGGAATGTGGGCGCGCAAGGAGATGCGGAATCGATGAGAGCCTCAAAAAAAATTACTGCAGTGTTATCATCATTCATCCTCTCTATTCTTCCATTTCTGATTCTATGGGCGGCTTGGTCAGTCCTCCCTGATACAATTCCCGCTCATTGGAGTGGGGGTGTGGTTGATCGATGGGGTAATAAGCTTGAATTGCTGGTTGTTCCGCTGTTTTCTCTGATTGGTTCTATTGCAATTTCTGTGTACCTTATTGTTTCCACGCGGCGAAGAGAGTTCGCGGATTTCTCTGTTCGAATGCGACGGGACTTTGTTGCGTGCTATATTTCCAGTCTTCTTTTATCGACAACCTGCTCAGTGATAATTGCCGTTTGGGTTCAGTTGATTCTTACGCAAAACACTGCGGTTGATGGGGGGCTTGGACTATCGATCCTGTATTCCCTTCCCGGGCTATATGTGATCTTGTGCGCTTTGCCGCCTTTTTATGCGAGCGGCGAGAGCAAAAAGGCAGAGCGCCTGATAACAGTTCTTATTGGCGGCGCGGAGATTGTTCTTTGTGGAATAGTGCTTGAAGGTTCGGCTGCCTCTTATGCGATGATTGGACTGATGATTCTGTTCTGTGCGTTTGAGATTGTGTCACAGGTAAGGGATAGCCGGTCCTTATGAGTTGAATTACGCGCGTGCGGATATAAAGGGTGGCATGTTAAATTTGTTGAAAACTCTGACATGCGCTGCCGACTTCATTAAAATCGATTGCCAATCAAGTCTTCCTATATATGCGAGCCCTGAGAAGCTGCGCTGTGAACCTGAGACCGCTATCGATCGGCCCGGTGCACCGGGCCGCTGTCCTCGAGCCGGCATCAGCTTGCCGGTCTCAAAACGTATGCCGTCCGGTACGACCAACAGCCGAGTCTTGCGCCCAGTTCGAGCAGCGCCAGAGCCCCGTGCCGGAACCCACGCAGCCGATGGCAGGGGAATTCAGCCGCGGCCATCGAGGAGCCGACCCAGGGACGGCGCCCCCAGTCCTCGAAAGATTTCCACCGCCCCCTACAGGCCTGGATTGATTTAACAGTTGATTTAATCCGGCTGAACAAGCCGAGCATGGGCCGGTTGACAAAATGTAAGGTAAAAAAGCAGATACGACCGTACGCCGGTGCGTGGTTCGGGTGATGTGATAGAAAGTAATACACGTATTACATCTAACCGGGAGGTGCATCATGGCAACCGCCACCGCAGCCCTGAGAACCCCCGAGGACCTCGCAAACAGGTACGACCGCCTGGCGAAGTCGACGGGCCGCACGAAAACCTTCTACATGACGGAGGCGCTTGCCGCAGAGATAGGCAGGCTCGAATACGAGTACGGCCTCATGAATTATCCGGGAAGCGTTTGGTTGCGAGGTATGCCAGTGTGAGGGCCTGATTCGTCAGGCCCCGCACAGGGGGACCGCGATGGTGGCCACCGCGCCGCCCGAG